>Ga0233444_10000016_pt1 | contig 237060 bp, 215 predicted proteins | sample SI_124_October20_6_FD_182792 | JGI IMG/M metagenome (GOLD analysis project Ga0233444, IMG submission 182792) | Seawater microbial communities from Saanich Inlet, British Columbia, Canada - SI_124_October2016_10_MG | ecosystem: Environmental > Aquatic > Marine > Inlet | place: Canada: British...
TGGATGTTTCAGGTATGTTAAATGAAATAGCTAAAGCATCATCTAAATAGAAATTACAAATTTTGCAAATGTTTACCCTCCCAAGTGGAGGGTTTTTCTTTCACCCCAATGGATACAACCCAAATCCCCCATAATCCATTGATATCATTGCCTTAAAGCAAGATTCTTTTTAGTGGTTTTAGGGGGGAGTTGTTTGGGGAAAGTTTGTAGTGTTTTGAAAAAAACTCAATTCTCTCTATATTAGAGGTATTATTAACCATAAATCAATTAAAATGGAAAAACTATTTTTTGCTATTATTTTTATTCTATCACTTGGCCTCCAAGCTCAAGATTGGTCCTCCGTCTACCGTCAAGTAGAAGAAGTTACGTTAAACGAAGGGCTTGATAATGAGTATGTTGATTTTGAAGAGTTTTGGAAAACTATTAAAGAAAAACACGTTAAAGAAGGCAAACAAATTGCTTGGTTCGTATGGAAAGTTTTACCAACAGAAGAAAATAAGGGTTGGGCAAATTATTTGATATATAATATTTTTGCTAATGAGGAGCAAATGAATGTGATGAGTTCTAAAGCTGCCGAATGGTGGGAAAACGAAATTAAAGTTGCTCACAAAGGCAAAACTAAAAGATCTATTGTGAAAAAATATACCCAACAGACTATGGATAACAAATATCGTAAGAAATCGGTTACTTATACCCTTAAAGGATTGGGAGCTTTTCTCGCTGAGGGAGCAGCACCTGCACCAGGAGTTAAAGCAACTTATATAGGTGTAGAGCAATTGAATGAAGATTATGTAGACTTTGAAAACAAACTTTTCGCACCCTATCATAAAGAAACAAAATCAAGACTTTATTGGGAATTAAATGAAATTATTGATCGTACTGATAATGCTTACAAACCTGTTACCCATATTATCACTGAAATAGTAAACCCTGATGCTCCAGAAGTTAAATGGAATCCAACTTTTGCTGAAGAAATGGCGGTAAAATATGGAATGGCTAGTAGAAAATTTCATGGCAGTATGAATATGGAATTGGTTCATTTTGCATGGTAATTAAAGTAATGTATTAATAAAATTAGCCCTCCCAAGTGGAGGGCTTTTTTTTACCATTGCCCTCAACCCAAATCCTTCCTAATTCATTGATTTCATTGTCATCTCCTCAGATTCCTGTATAGTAGTTTTAAAGAGTGTTGTTTAGGGGATTTGTGGATAGGTGCGGGAATATAAATTACAATCGAAGTATTTTGTAATTATTTTTTTTAACCCAACAGAATCTTAAGGACACAATTCTCAAAAAACAGGGGAAAAGTTTAGTTGTCAAAACTATATTTTAAACTGCTTTATAAAAGAAGTACTCCTCTGAACTTAATATATTTGTGTTTTACGAACCCTTTATACCTTTTAGAATGTTGAAACGATTTCAAAGACTTCTCCTTTTATTCACCGTATTTACTTTTACATCTCACAATTTAGTTGGTCAAGAAACAACGGATGTTGAATTTAAAGAATTAAAATATAGAAATGTGGGTCCCACAAGAGGAGGGAGAGCCACAGCAGTTTGTGGGGTAACTGAGGCTCAATTTACTTTTTACTTGGGAACAACAGGGGGAGGTTTGTGGAAAACGACCGACGGAGGTTTAAACTGGAATAACATTAGCGATGGTTATTTCAAATCCCCCTCCATCGGTTCTATCGATGTGTTTCAAAAAGACCCTTCCGTTTTATTTGTCGGGACTGGTTCAGATGGAATTCGCTCTAATGTAATAGTGGGCAAGGGAGTCTATAAATCAAAAGATGCGGGCTCCAGTTGGGAGTTTGTAGGACTTGAAAATACAGGTCAAATTGGTGCGGTAAAAATTCATCCAGAAAATCCCGATACAGTTTATGTAGCGGCCATCGGACAGGTGTTTCAGCCCAACAGTGAACGAGGGCTCTACAAAACCACAGATGGAGGAAAAACCTGGGAGAATGTTCTTTTTATTTCAGACAAAATTGGAATTGTCGACTTTGAATTTTCTCCTGAAAATCCAGACATCCTCTATGCGGCTTCTTGGGAAGTAGATCGCAAGCCTTGGGCCATTATAAGTGGTTCCAAAGCGGGGGGAATATACAAGTCCATGGATGCGGGTAAAAGTTGGATCAAGTTATCTGAGGGACTTCCCACGGGGAATATTGGAAAAATTGATTTAGCGGTAACTCCCGCAGATCCCAACCGACTCTACGCGCTGATTGAAGCAGACCAAGGTCAAGGCGGCGTATATGTGTCTTATGATAATGGAGGACAATTTAAAGCGATGAGCCATAGAAAGGAACTGGTGAACCGACCCTTTTATTATTGTAATATTTACGCTCATCCAAACAACGCAGATGTTGTGTATTCCAGCGCCAATCGATTTATGGCTTCACAAGACGCAGGTAAAACCTGGGAAATCAAAAGCACCCCACACGGTGACAACCACGACCTCTGGATTAACCCTAAAAACGAAAATATTTGGATCCAATCCAATGATGGAGGAGGAAACATCACGTTCAATTCTGGAGCTAGCTGGACCACTCAATTCAACCAACCTACTGCTGAGATTTACCAAGTAGAAGTGGACAACCAATATCCCTATTGGCTATACGGCGGTCAGCAAGACAACTACAGTACCGTTTCTGTTCCTAGTCAGCCTCCCTTTCCCATTCAAGCTGGACCCAATGCTTGGATTCTTTCAACGGGAGGATGTGAAACAGGTCCCGCTGTACCGCATCCAACCAATCCCGACATCGTGTATTCCAATTGTAAAGGGAGGTTTAGTGTGTACAATAAAAAAACAGGGCAAGAAAAACAATATTATGTTGGGGCACAAAATATGTACGGCCACAACCCCAAGGATTTAAAATATCGATTTCAAAGAGTATCGCCCATACATATTTCTCCACATGATGAAAACGTGATCTACCACGGGTCTCAATTTCTTCATAAAACCACAGACGGGGGGGTAAATTGGGAACAGATTTCTCCTGATTTAACTGAATTCGACCCTTCAAAGCAAGTCATTTCAGGAGCTCCCATTACTCGAGACATTACAGGAGAAGAATTCTATAGCACGATTTACTCCATCAGAGAATCCCGATTAAAAGAAGGGCAGATTTGGGTAGGGTCCAATGATGGCTTGGTTCATATGACAGAGGATGGGGGAACAAGTTGGAAAAATGTGACACCCAAAAATGTTTTAGGAGGCGGTCGGGTGGATTCTGTAGAGCCTTCAAAACACAACCCAAACACAGCTTATGTCACCATTTTGCGCTATCAATTAGGGGATTGGGCGCCTCACATTTTTCGGACACAAGATAAAGGAGAGACTTGGAAGCTGATTGTCAACGGAATCCCTAACAATTACCCCGTTCGAGTAGTACGCGAAGATCCCATTCGAGAAGGCTTGCTCTTTGCAGGAACTGAATTTGGAATGTACCTCTCAAAAGATGCAGGTGATTCTTGGACTGAGTTTCAAAAAAACTTACCCATCACTCCGATTACGGATCTCAAAATTCACCGGAACGATCTTGTACTTTCTACCATGGGAAGGTCTTTTTGGATTTTGGATGACATTCAATTTTTGAGAACGGATGTAAACCCGGCTCAGCCTACATTAATCATACCTAACGAAACCGTCCGATTCCGTTACAGACTTCCACGATCTAAAGTCAATGAATACCTAACACCTGGCGTTTTCATCACATATTATTTGAACAAAAAAGAGTATGAGAACGTTTCTATTTCCATTTTTGATGAAGAAGGAAAAATGATCAATTCCTATACAAATGATTCAGAAGCAGAAGAAGACACCAATGAATACAATATGCAACTGAGTAAGTTTACGGTAATTAAAACTTCAAACGTTACACGCAATAAAGGGTACAATCGCTTTCGGTGGGATTTGCGACATCAAGGAATTGTAGGGAGCGAAAAAGGAAAAAACCTTCGTGGACCATTGGTGAAACCTGGAAAATATAAGGTTCAGCTTGCAGTGGATCAGCGTCCCATCTTAACAGAAGAGTTTGTTGTTGTAAAAGATTCCAATGCAGACACCCCAGATGCTGCCTTAGAACAACTTGAAGAGTTTCAGCTAAAACTTATCGATAAAATAAAAGAAGCCAATCAATTGGCAGAAGAAATCAACCTTTCAATCTCTAAAAAAAAATCCAAAAAGCGTAAATCAGCTTCCCTAGAACGTGCTCTTGGCCAATTGGAAACAAAAGAGGGAACGTATAGACAGCCTATGTTGATTGATCAATTGAGATATCTGTACGGAATGACGACAAGAGCAGATCAGGCATTGGGTCAGGATGCCTTTGACCGTTTTGCAGAATTAACTGCGCAATTCGATGAAATCAAAAAGCAATTGTAAAGGCGTTTTAAATTCCAATTAAGTACTGGAATTTTAAAAAATATTGGGTTTGGTCAACGCGAAAAAGAGAATACAAATCATCATTGAATTCATTAAGTGAATTCTGATTTCCACCGATGTAAAATACGGTAGAAGGGTTGGGGTTCCATTGGATAAGCGGTTGAATAAAAAAACGTTCAGAAAACGTATTGTATTCTGAAATAAGACGGATACTGAAAAAATTGTTGAATTGATATCGAGCAGAAAAACGGGTGATAGCACCTTCGAAGTAGTTGGTTTGAGTTTGAATATTTTTTAATCGGGCATAGCGGATGGAAGGGGAGAGTTTTAATTTATTGCTCAACTGAAAGCCCGGCATAAAAAACAGTGTCAATTCACTTCCTATCTCAGGTTGCGGTTCATTATACGCTAAATCTTTTCCAAAGGTCATTCTATAGTTAAACGATAAAGACTCTGAGGGATTGCTATCAATTTGCAGCTCACTTTTACCCACATTCCGATAATTTCTTCCTAAGAAATTTTTAAAGATGTCCCAATCGTAAGTATAATTGACAGAGGTATTGAAGAACGTATTCAGGCTGAGGATACCATCTATACTTACCGCTTTGAGATAATCCTGGTAGGTAATGTTGACATCTGCTTTAGTTCCCAGACTAAAAAATTGCAGTCCTTCTTTGTTTGGAAAGTTTTGATAGACGTGATAGAGTGTAGCCCATCGGCGGTTGTTTTTTACAACAAATCCTACATCGGCTTGATAGTTTGGAGAAATGTCCCGCAGACTTAAATAAGACTTCCAGTTTCGGGTATTTCTATAGAGTTGCAAAAAAAGCGCACTCCCTTTAAAACGTTCGCCATCTAGGGAAACGCTGCGATCAAAAATCCGATCTTCGGTATCAATCCAGTTTGCGGTAGGCTCTTTATTACTATTTAAAAAGAATTCATAGGTTAAACGCCAATTTTTAGAAAATAAAAACCATCCGTCGGTTCCGAATACATTTCCAAAACCACCCCCGTTAAAATAGCGATTGGTAGAGAGAAGCCCCAAACGTGCATTTTTATTCAAAAAGCGCTGGTATCGGAATACATTGACAAAGGATTGTCTTCCAGAACCCAAATAGGAGCGGTCTTCCCCCGCAATCTGATAGACGGAGTTTTGATCTAAAGCGTTAAGAAAATAGATGCGGTCTTTTCTCCCTTGACTGATTAATTTTGTTGAGATCAGTGGGTTGTTGATGGATCGGGAGTAGAACGCACCACTTGTGTATTGAACAATGTCTGTCCCTCGATTAAAATAGGGTCTGCGTTCAGGATATTCCAATGCCACTGAAGAGTTGATATCAATTTGAGTCACATCGGCTTCAACCTGAGAAAAGTCTGGATTCAAGGTCACTTCCATAGTGATGTTTTTGTTTAGATCAAGGTTTAAACCCAGTCCTGCATTGGGTTTTAACTTGTCGTACTCAAGGGATCCCTGAATGGTGCTTTTTTGCCCCGAAAGCCCTCCAGCTACATAGGGGAGGAGTTCTACTCTTTTTTCGATGGTGATGTCTTTTAAAACCAATTGATCTGTGGTTTGACACACCTGACAAGGATCTGTACGGTCAAAGGATTGACTTCTGATATCGATCGGAATACCTTCCCTAAAGGCTTGTCTAGTGATATTAAAATTCCAAATTTGATTGGTACCGTTGGGAAAAGGAAGGGAGGAAAAAGGGATTTTAAATTCTACCTGGTAGCCGTCTGCAACGATACTACCTTGGGTTTCATAATCTACATTAAAACTACTATCGTAACGATCATCGTCGGTTAGGGCGTTGATAGCTCTTGCATCTAATTGACTTCCGAAGGCATTGGCAAGCAATAAATAATTATTTCTCCCGTCGGCATAGGTGTCAAAGCGAAGCAAGACAAAGTCATCTCCAATCAATCCAAAATCGTCCCTCGATCGAACAGAGGCTCGAATGTCTTTGGGGTTTGCAAAAGCATGTATTGCGATATAGAGATGCGTGTTGGTATAGGAAACATAGGCTATCGTCTTTTCTTTAGGATTGATGTTGTTTCCCGGATTTACTTCAAAATCCAAAAGAATTTTTTCTGCGAACTCCCATTCACCAGCTTGAATCACACCGTCAAGGGTCGGGATAGCATTCTGTATTTTTGGAGGTGTATAGATGTCTTGACTAAAGGATAAAAGCGCAAAGGGCAAAAAAAGAAGAGTATAGAAATAGTGCTTCACTAGTTTTAATCTAAAAGAATTCCTCGAGGCTCTGCCACGACTATCCATTGAAAATGTAATACCCACTTCTTGTGGAATCGCAAATAAAGAATTTTATAAAATTCTTTAAATAATACGCAATTTATTGATTTAATCTGATTCATTTTAGAGGAAACACATAAAGCCTCTTGATTTTTAAATTCTTATTTTTAAACAAGCTATTTAAATATACAATAGATATGTCAGAAAATCCCTGGTATCGAGCTAAAGACGAAGCTCAGCTGATGACTCCCGGCTTATTGGTTTACCCAGATCGTATAAAACACAATATTGAATCCATGATTCGAATTGCTGGCGATGTAAATCGATTGATTCCCCATGTGAAAACGTATAAAATGCAAGCGATTGTCAAAATGCAAATGCGCTATGGGATTCAAGAATTTAAATGTGCTACGCTGGGGGAATTACAAATGTTGATAGCTTGTGGTGTAAAACATATTTTACTTGCGATTCAGCCCACTAAAGAAAAAGTAACTCGAATTTTAAAAGCTCAAGAAGAACACCCCGAGATTCGATTTTCGACTTTAGTGGACAATTCAGATTCATTGACCCTGTTCTCTGACCTAGCAAAGGCTCACAAACAGCAAATAAATCTTTGGCTTGACATCAATAACGGCATGAACCGAACAGGGATTGTTCCCGAAAGGGCCAAGATACTTTACAAGCAATTATTTCACGACCCAAATCTCAACGCGATGGGTTTGCATATCTATGATGGTCATATCCGTCCATTAGAACTTAAAGAGCGCGTAGATCGGTGTAATACCGATTTCCAAGTGGTTGAACAGTTGATTAGAGAAATTAAAGAGGAGGGAGGGGTGGTACCAGAATTCATTACTGGAGGGTCGCCCAGTTTTTATCCCCATTCCTTGAGACTAAACAATCGGCTGAGTCCCGGGACTACGCTTTTATGGGATTTGGGATATCAAAAAATATGGAATGAATCTCCATTTTTACACGCCGCCGTGTTGGTCACACGGCTGATCAGTAAACCCAATACGAACATTTATTGTTTTGACTTGGGTCACAAAGCAGTGGCTTCAGAAATGCCTTTGCCGCGTTTGGAAATCTTTGGATTGGAAGGAGCCATTCACAAAGGGCAAAGTGAAGAGCATCTAATAGTAGAATACCACAAGCCCAACGATTTTAAAGTTGGCGATCTATTTTACGCGATTCCCTATCATATTTGTCCTACCGTAGCAAAATACAGCAAGGCCTATACTGTCAAAGAGGGGGAAGTCGGACCCTTTTGGGAAATTGAAGCTCGGGATTACCAAGTTTAGGGGGAATACATTCAATTTGAACTCCTTTTTTTAAGGGATTTATTTTCCGAATAAGTCAAATTGGTGGGTGTATTTTACGGTAATACTTTGATTGTTTAACTGATCCATAAAATCGTTGTCCTTCACGATATTGATTACAACAAAAAGCCCTGTATTGGCATTGTTCAACCATCCAAAACGAGCATTTACAGAAGCAATTCGACTCACATTATTGTACTGGACCAAGCTTTGTAAAAACATGCGGGGAGTAAAAGAATACGCCAGGCGGCCTCCAGTAATCACCACATCGGTAGTCCCGTTGGGAAGGTTTAATCGATTGTAATTTAAATTGGCTTCGGCATTAAATTTGTCTCCCAAACGGAAGCTCGTTGTGTTATTGCTCGATATCCGATTTCCTCCAAAATAGCCTCCAATTATTGTCCGTGTTCTATAAGCGACTTTGTTATTAGGATTGGTAAACAGTACGAATTGGAATTCCTGATGATCGTAAACACCCAGATCCACGGTCACTTGAGAAATAGGAAAGGCTTCCAGTACCGTTTCTTTTGTAAAATTGATTCCCGTATGAACTTCAAAGCCACTTTCCCAAACCCAATGGTTATCGACATGTAAAAAACCGGTTTCTTGTGTATTGTTAAAATTCCAATAGCCTCGGTAGGAAATGTGGGGACGTACCTCTAAAAATTTACCTGTGTTTTTTGGACGCCATTGTTTAAAAATGAGAAACTCGGGCTTTTTAAAAGCAGAACGCAACAAAAATCCTACTTCCGGGTTGAAATTTTCTGCGACTTCAGTGTAGCCTGCCCTTAAGTTCCACCCGTTCCAATTATAGACCGCAAGAATGTTAAAGGCATGATCTTTACTCTCAATTCCTGGGGTACTACTTTTTGAGAGATAACCCGTTACTTGGGCTTTTTTCCCGAGACCCAATCTTCCATCAAGAGCAAAAACACGATTGTAATCATCAGTAAGCCCAATGCCATTTCGATTTACAAAAATGCCTCCCAAAGAAGAACGACTTTTCGCAAAATCGTGATTTATACGTGCCACTGAATAATTGTTTTTGACAAGATCAAGACCTCCTCCTTCACTTTCTATCTCGTCAGTAAACATACTCAGCAGTCCCACATTGGTTTGGCCTATTTTTCCTGAAACCCGCGAGCCACCAATGATGGGGACTAAAGAACCGCCCTCCCCAATTCCAATTCTTCTGCTAAAAAACAAATCGACTTCTCCAGGACTTCCCACACTAAATTGACCCGCATTTTCTAAAAAGAAAGGTCGTTTTTCAGGGAAAAAGAGATTAAAACGATCCAAGTTCACTTGTTGTTCGTCCACTTCTACCTGTGCAAAATCAGTGTTATAAGTTAAATCTAAAGTCAACCCAGGAGTAAGGCTGTATTTGATGTCACCACCAAAATCAGCAGTAGAACTAGTATTTTTTTGTGGGGTATTGTCTCGGATTACTTGTGCCAGTCCATAAGGGATGATTTTCAGGTTTTTCGGAGATTTTAAATCAATTCCAGTCATTTTTCCAGCTAGAGACAAGCGCTTGATGTCAAATCCCAAGGGCAAATTGGCCCAATAGGCTGTCTCACTTCGCTTGCTGATGTTTCGTTGAAAGTTGATGCCCCAGATTTTATCCGAACCACTGTTAAAGCGGATGGATCTTAATGGAATAGCAAATTCTGCGCTCCAGCCATAAGCTCCTGTTTCTGTGCGAACTTCCCAAGAGGCATCCCAGTTGATGTTAGTTCCCCCTACGACACCACCTTGCTGCCGATTGGCACTAAAATTCCCTTCTCCTTCATTATCGATTTGTGCGTCATATTCCATGCCGTTGGAGTTGGTACCGAATAAAAATCCATTTTGCTGATCGTTATAGGTGTCCAGAATAAACAGAAAACTATCCTCATCATTTAAATCTGCGTCTCGACGGGAATCTGAGATCACAATTTTATCTGGGGCCGAGTCATAACAGACTACTGCGATATACAGAGTCTTGTTTGTGTACGCTACGCGTATCGCCGTTTCTTCTGATGCAGGAGCGTTGTAATTGGGCTTGATTTGTTTTAGGTCTGTAATAGCTGGGACTTGTTCCCAAATGGCTTCACCCAATATATTTCCGTCTACCGTAGGTTCCGTATCTAAAAAAGTAATTGGGAAATTTAAATTCTGATTGGGGTTGTTCTTTTGTGCCAAAATAGAGGTACAACACAGCACACTCAGGGCCAGGAGAAAGTTTTTCAAATCCAATTTGTTTTAGTTTTTTTCGACAGAAAAGTACAAATAAAATTTTAAGCCGTAAGGTCTTTTAAAAAGAAGACATGACCTATCTTTAAGAATCAAAAAAACGATAGAAAATTATGAAGTATTTACATTGGACTTTTTGCCTGTTTTTACTGAGCTTGAGTATACATTCACAGCGAGTTTTTGAGGAGCAGGCTAGGGAAGTGGGAATTGAAAGTTTAACGCGCTTTAAAACTTTTTTGGCCCTCGCTAATGACGCCTCGAAGGGAGATGAAATTCAAGACAACATCAGTTGGGTAAAAGAACAACTTCAGGATCAGGGATTTGAAATCAAACTTTTAGAAACCTCTTCATTGCCCTTGATGATTGCCAATTTGAGTGTAAAAGAAAAATTGCCTACTATCGCATTGTATATGCATCTGGATGGACAGGCGGTAGATCGCTCGAAATGGAATCAAGACGACCCCTATCAGGCTGTAATTAAACAAGAAACAGCGTCGGGTTTCGAAACTCTTCCTTGGGAGGCTTTGAAGGGAGAAAATATTGATGAGTTCCGCATTTTTGCGCGTTCCAGTTCGGATGACAAAGGTCCTTTTGCCATGTTGTTAACGGCTTTGGATATTTTGAAAAGTAAAAAGAAACGTCCTGCATTTAATCTGAAATTGATTTTGGATTTCGAAGAAGAACAAAGTTCGCCAGGACTTCCAGAATCGGTTAAAACACATAAAGAGGATCTACTAGCAGACCTATTACTCATTTTTGATGGTCCAATGCATGTTTCTAAACAACCTACCCTTGTTTTTGGAAACCGGGGGATCGCTACTTTAACCCTAACGACCTACGGACCGATTACTGCACAACACAGCGGGCACTATGGCAATTATGTTCCTAATCCTGCTTTGGCACTCACTAAAATTTTAGCCTCCATGAAGGACGATCAGGGGCGGGTTTTGATTCCTGATTTTTACAAAGGAATTAAGATTGATCCGGCAACCAAAAAAGTTTTAGAAGCCGTTCCCTCTGAAGATGCCTCCATTATGGCAAGGACTCAAATTGCAACCACAGATCAAGTAGGCACTAATTATCAAGAATCTATTCAGTACCCTTCTTTGAATATTCGTGGAATGCGAAGCGGTTGGGTTGGAAAAGAAGCCCGAACTATAGTTCCCGCTACCGCCACTGCCGAAATGGACATCCGCCTAGTAGTAGAAAGTGATCCTGAGGCCTTACTTGCTGGAGTTAAGACGCATATTGAAAGTTTAGGTTTTGTCCTATTAGACCATGTCCCTTCTAAAGAGGAAAGGCTGAGTAATTCGAAACTAGTTACGCTGACTTCAAAGATTGCCTATCCTGCATTTCGAACGGATACCCAAGCCAAAGAAGGAAAATGGCTAACAAAGATTTTAAAAGAGTACTATGGGACAAGCCCTGTAATAATAAGAACAAGCGGTGGATCAGTTCCGATTTCACCCTTTGTTTCAGAGTTGGGGGTTCCAGCTATAGGGGTGCCAACAGTGAATTTGGATAACAACCAACACAGTCCCAATGAAAACTTAAGAGTTGGAAATTACTTGATGGGAATTGAGACCTATCTCGCTATTTTAACAACAAAGTTTTAGTTAGAATAATTTGGATTAAAGAATTGGCATAAAAACAAGAAATAGTATATTTGCTCTCGTTTTTAAATGCTTGCTTGCCATACGTTAGGCAGGGCTCAGCTGGATTTACGCATTCCGATTTCGAATCGGAATGATCACGGTTCAGAGGAGTGTACAAAAATAAAGGTCGCGTAGCTCAGCTGGATAGAGCATCTGCCTTCTAAGCAGACGGTCATAGGTTCGAATCCTATCGCGATCACTACTTAAAACTGCAAGCCTTAACGTATAAGGTACTTGTGGTTTTTTTATATCTAGTCAACTTTTTTTCTCTTTTGGAGGAGTTTTTCCCATCTTAAGCCTTCGCGGACTTCAAGGCCTTTTCGTAATTATTCTGTTTGTCCTATTTTATCACTTTTTATTCGATAGTTCGGACTATATTGAACTAGTTTATGGGAATTGTATCGGGTTCTACTAAAGTTAAATAATTAATAATAAATTCCTGTTATTTTTGAATTATCAAATAGTCTAAATTCCTATATTCGATAAAAATTGTTCTATGAAAATTGGTGTCCCTAAAGAGATCAAACCTCAAGAAGCTCGCGTAGGTGTTACCCCTGCGGGTGCTTTAACACTCATACGCGCGAGTCACGAAGTCCATGTTCAAAAAAGTGCAGGGCTATTGAGTGGCTTTTCAGACGATGCCTATTTGGAGGTGGGCTGTACAATGGAACCCGATATCGAATCGGTTTATAAATTTGCGGAAATGATCATTAAGGTCAAAGAGCCTATTGAATCAGAATACCCCTTAATCCAACCTGATCAATTGCTGTTTACCTATTTCCATTTTGCATCTAGTAGAAAGCTCACAGACGCAATGGTGGCGTCTAATGCGGTCTGTTTGGCTTACGAAACAGTGGAAGATCATGGAAGACTTCCTCTTTTAATTCCCATGTCCGAGGTGGCCGGTAGAATGGCAACTCAAGAAGGTGCTAAGTACCTCGAAAAACCCTTTGGAGGGTTTGGAATTCTTTTAGGAGGTGTAACAGGGGTAAAACCGGCTAATGTAATGATCATTGGTGGTGGAGTAGCAGGAACTGAAGCTGCTCTGATGGCAGCAGGCTTGGGGGCTAACGTAACTATTTTTGATACCAATCTGGAACGCCTACGTTATCTAGAAAGTACCATGCCAGCAAACGTAACGCCTGTTTTTTCAAATTCGTACACGTTAGAAAAAGAGATTCAAAGATCTCACCTAATCATCGGGACGGTACTAATTCCAGGGTCAAAAGCACCAAAATTAGTGCGTAAAGAAATGCTGTCTAAAATGATGCCCGGTACCGTACTGGTTGATGTAGCTATTGATCAAGGAGGGTGTTTTGAAACAAGTGAACCCACCACACATGATAATCCTATTGTAATCAAAAAAGGAATCATTCACTATGCGGTAACCAATATGCCCGGAGCCGTTCCCAATACCTCTACGACCGCGCTGACCAACGCCACATTAAATTATGCTTTACAATTGGCAAATAAAGGTTGGAAACAAGCTTGCCTAGAAAATCCTGTTTTGGCAAAAGGATTAAATATCATTAGGGGGAAAGTGGTGTACAAAGAAGTTGCAGAGGCATTTGATTTGGAGTATATTAGGCTTGAAACTATAGTTTAAATTCATGACATTCTCCCCTTTTGGAATTAATTTATACACTTTTTTAAAACTACCCTCAGCGTGGTGGTGTGGCGTTCGCCTAGTCACAATAACTCCTATGATTTGTGAAGTCAAGGTGCGCTTGAAGTGGTTCAATCAAAACCCTTTTAAATCCATGTTTTGGGCAGTACAAGGAATGGCTGCCGAACTTGCCACCGGTATCTTGATTATGCAAGCGGCTAAATCCTCTCAAAGCAAGATTTCCATGCTAGTCATCAACAACAAAGCTAATTTTACAAAAAAGGCAAAAGGGAAGTTATTGTTTTCCTGTCGGCCAGGAGATCGTATTGAGAAAACATTTGCGGCTTTAATAGAAACAAAAGAACCCCAAACTCTGTGGTTACAAGCCAAAGGAACAGACGAACAGGGCGATGTTGTCTCTACGTTTGATTTTGAATGGACCCTATTATTAAAATAACTTTTTATGAAATTAGCATTAATTAATTAGGTCAATTCAATGTATGGAATGATTTATTTTTTCTGCAAATTTCATCTAACTTTTAACAACAACAAAAAATTAAACAGATGAAACCCACATTTATAAATGACCTTAGTCTTCCCGCTGTTGCAGCGCCTATGTTTTTAATTTCAGGCCCTCAGTTAGTTATAGAATGTTGTAAAAACGGCATTGTAGGAACGTTTCCTGCATTGAATCAAAGAACTACAGAAGGTTTTGAGAAATGGGTTATTGAAATCAAAGAGGCTTTGGCAGCATTCGAAAAAGAAACGGGTAAAAAAGCAGCACCTTTTGGAGTAAATCTCATTGTTCACCCAACTAATCCCCGGGTGATGCCCGATTTAGAAATTTGTGTAAAACACCAAGTGCCATTAATTATTACCTCTTTAGGTGCTGTATCGGATTTAGTAAATGCGGTACACAGTTACGGTGGTTTAGTTTTTCACGACATCATCAAAAGACGTCACGCCGAAAAAGCATCAGAGGCAGGTGTTGATGGATTGATTTTAGTTGCCGCAGGCGCTGGGGGGCATGGAGGCACCTTAAATCCGATGGCTTTAGTAAACGAAATCAAAACCTTTTTCCATAAAACCATTTTACTCTCAGGTTGTATCAGTACAGGGAATGATATCGCTTCCGCGCTACAAATGGGAGCAGATCTGGCCTATATGGGGACCCGTTTTATCAATGTCACAGAAAGCATGGCGGATAAGGCCTACCAAGAAATGATACTTTCTAGTAAAGCCGAGGATATCGTCTATACTGCTGCAGTTTCTGGAGTACATGCTAGCTTTTTAAGACCTAGTTTGGAGTCTATGGGAATTACAGAAGCCCTTTGGAAACAGAGCAAAAAAGTAGATTTTGGAAGTGAATTGGATGCGGCTCAGGCAGAAGCTAAGGCTTGGAAAACCATTTGGTCTGCAGGGCAGGGGGTAACTTCCATCAGTGATATTAAATCCGTAACAGAACTTACGGAACAACTTAAAAAAGAATTTCAAACGGCTTTAGAGACACAGCAACAGCAATATAAAAAGTATTTTTAGTTTAGACGACCTTTACCTTGAATTTTGTGATTTGAGCAAAGTCCTTATTGTTTTTGATTTGCTCAACTTCTAAATCGTAATCATTTTGTAAACCCAACCAAAATTGAGCTGAATTACCAAAATACTTGCTCAGTCGTAATGCGGTATCCGCAGTTACTTTTCGCTTTCCTTTAATTATTTGTGAGACACGAGTTTGTGGAATGTTTAAATCTTTCGACAAACGATAAGCAGAGATTCCTAAGGGTTTGAGAAACTCCTCTAATAAAACCTCTCCCGGGTGAATGTTGTTAAGCCTTTTCATATTCAATGATAATCAACGATTTCAACTTGAGCGGCATTACCACGATTCCACTCAAAAATAATCCTCCACTGCTTGTTAATTCGAATGCTATAATAACCTTTAAGGTTTCCCAATAACTTTTCTAATTGATTTGATGGAGGTATCCTCAAATCTTTTAGATCAACCGCATTGTGTAACATTCTTAATTTCCTACATCCAATTTTCTGAACTTCCCAGGGGATCTTTTCTACGAAGAACCCTTTCCATAGTTGTTCAGTTTGTTTGGAGCCGAATGTAAGAATCATAATAACGAATTACGTTACTAACGTCAAAGATAAGCAAAATTATTTTTAGAAATAAAAATTACTTTAGTTTGAAGCGGTCAAACAAGTAATCAATAGTTCCGAATTGAGTTTGGAGTATAAAAAAGTTTTAAGATTAGCGCGTCAACCGATAGATCAAAAGTGCACTGCGTTGAATCAAGGCATTCATGGTCTTTAGATTAACGGTTTCTTGCGGCGTATGCGCACCCGATCCCATGGTTCCCAGTCCGTCTATCCCGTCTGTATAGTCCGCTACAAAAGAAATATCTGCGGCACCGCGTTTTAGCGGATCATAAGGCGCCACGCCCCCTTGTCCCATGTCTTTACTCACCTGATCTAATTCCGCAAGTACTTCAAGGTTTCCTTCCGTAGGACCCATTGCAGGATAGCTGTCTGTAAAACTTATACTTGCAGAAGTTTGAGGAAGGTTTTCAGCCACAATTTCCCGCATTTTGGCACGGGTAGTTTCCATTTGCTCTTCGGAGATAAAGCGTAGTCCTCCGTTGACTACTGCTTTTTGGGCCACGACATTGGTTTTTCCAAAGACGGTTCCGCTACTGGTTTGTTTGTCGTAGTCCACAAAGGTTCCTCCAAGTAATGTTCCGGGATTGAAGGTGAGGTACTCTTCTCCACGTACTTCTTCGTAAAAGGCATTGAGTATTCGGCTCATTTCAAAAATGGCTCCTGCACCCACACGCTCATTAAAGATTCCCGAGGAGTGTGCTCGTTTCCCTTGGGTTTCCACACGCCATCCTGAAGCTCCGCGCCGAGCGATCGTAGCATGGTCAAAACCTGAGGCATTTTCATAGCCTAAGGCAATATCTGCCTCTTTCCCTACTTCAATTAAATCTTTTCTGGAAATTGACAGGGGTTTACCTGTACTTTCCTCATCTCCAGTAAAGGCTACGGTGATGGAAGTATTTTTCAGTAGATTTAAATCGTATAAGGCTTTTAGAGCATAAAGCACGACTACATTGCCCCCTTTCATATCGTTGGCTCCTGGGCCATAGGCGATGCTATCTCTACGTTCAAACCTTTGGAAGGGGCTGTTCTCTTCAAAAACGGTATCCAAATGCCCAATCAAAAGGAGCTTCTTTCCTTTTTTACCTGTAATAGAAGCAAACAGATGTCCCGCTCGATTCATCTCTTCAGGCATGTCAATCCAGCGCGTCTCAAAGCCAATTGAATCAAAAGCATCACTAAAGACAGAACCGACTTCACGAACTCCCTCTAGATTTAAGGACCCACTATTGATATTGACCACTTTTTCTAAAAAGGTAATACTCTCCTCGTCATAACTTTGGACTTTGTCGATGATTTTGCGTTCTGTTTTACTCAGTTTTTGACTGTGTAACGGGATGCTTAGCGAGCCAATAAGGAGCAGCGATAAAACAGTTTTATTCATTTTAAAAGTTTTTTGTAAGAGACTTAACAATTTTATTTTCGGCTAAAAATTCTTGGGCAATGACCTTCATAGTAGTGTAAAGAGGAATCGCAATGATCATTCCCACCGGCCCTAACAAGGTCCCCGAAGCAAGGATGACAATGAAAATTTCTAACGGATGGGATTTGACACTATTTGAAAAGATAAAAGGCTGACTAAAGAAATTATCGACCAACTGTCCAACAAAAAATCCGATCATGACGTAGATTGTTTTAGGAAGGATAACCGTACTAAAATCTGCACCGATAAAACTACTCATGGTCAGTAGCAGCATTAGTACCGCTCCGATGATAGGACCGAGGTAAGGAATTAAATTCAAAAGTGCACACAAAAATGCAATGATAAAGGCATTTTCTACTGCAAACACACTTAAGACCACACTGTTGATCACTAAAAGAATACTGATTTGTAAAAGTAAACCTAAGAAATAGCGGGAGAGTAGTCCTTTGGTTTTGTCTATGGATTTTTCAACTCGATCGTTTACATTATCATTGACCAAGGCCAAAATTATTCGTTCCTGTAAGTGACTGTCCTTTAAGAAGAAAAACAGTATAAATACCACAGAAAAAAGACCGATAGTAAAACCACCTAGCAATTCTAAAGTTTCATTCAAGAGTTGGGGAAGTAAACCAAAATTGACATTTTGGAACAGATTATCCACAGAAAATTGTTGTTGCCAAAAGCTGTTGTCCAATTGAAAATAAGCACTAATTTCTTCCACTAAAGTTTGAATATTGGCTTTTAACAGATCTACGTCTAACAAAGAAAGATTTTCACCTTGTTGAACCAAAAGGGGAACAAAGAGTGAAAAAAGACTGATTAGAATTTCCAACAACAAAACAATACTGATGCTGGTAGCCAAAACGGCACGCATTTTAAGGCGTTTCATCAAAAAATGATTAATGGGTCGTCCAATGAGACTAACGACGCCTGCAATTAGCATATAAATTAAGAGGGTTTTGAGTTGGTACAGTAACCAAACCGATACACACAAACCTAAGAGTTGTAGTACCGCCCAAAAGATTCCTTTCGTGATTTCTTTGGCATTCATAGGCTAAAGATAGAAAACATCTTGGATTAATAAAGGACTCGATCTCCTTTGACTATTGAAATATTAAAAGAGGAGTACAAATTAATTACAGGGTCTAAACGCTAAGGTTTATGTTGCTTTAAATAAAGACTGTGACATCCCAAAAGCCCAGCTGTTTCTGTTCGAAAACGTTGTGTACCTAAACTAACAGGGGTCAGTCCAGCTTTTGTTGCAGCTTGAATTTCCTCACTACTAAAATCTCCTTCGGGACCAATCCAAAGACTAATTTCATTTGAATCAAGTGCGTATTCGAATACTGTTTTTTTGGGAGTAGGGGCACAATGGGCAATAAGTGCCGGACACTGAAGCACTTCCAATTGTTCTTGAAATGAGGTTAACGGAAGAATTTCGGGAAGAAAAAATTGTTGGGACTGTTTTAGTGCTGCTATCGCAATTTTTTTAAACCGTTCGACCTTAACGACTTTTCGTTCAGAATGATGACATAGGAGTGGAGTAATGGTGGAAATACCCAGCTCTGTCAATTTTTCTACCATCCATTCCATTCGATCATTGCTTTTGGTTGGCGCAATGACCAGGTGGATACGTTTTTTTGGTGGAATGTGTTGTTTTGCCTCAATTTTTTCTGCACAGACCTTTTGTGGGGAAACGAGGCTAAGTTTTCCAGTCCATTGAAGTCCTTTTCCATCTGTAAGGGTGATTTCGGTTCCCACTTCTTTTCGCAATATTTTTGTTAGGTGTTTACTTTCCGCTCGATCAAAGGTAAACTCTTGAGTTGCTGCTGTAATTTGCGTATCGTAAAATAAAAGCATAGTTACATTTTTAAACGGGCTTGAGCGCTGTTCGACAAATTACCCGATTGTTTTTCTTGTAACTTGTGATACGCAGCAATACCGATCATAGCGGCATTATCTGTAGTATAGGATAGGGGAGGATGGAAAACTTCCCAGTCCTTCTTTTTCGCTTTGAGGTCCAACTGTTTTCTAAGTTCAGAGTTGGCGGCAACACCCCCACCGATTACAATTTGTTTGAGATTGTAATTTAGAGCTGCTTTTTCAATCTTGATTAAAATGATTTGAACTAAAGTGTATTGTAAACTTGCACACAAATCGTTGAGATGTACTTTTATAAAGTCGGGTTCTTTTTGCTCTTGTTTGTGAATGAAATTGGTAAACGCAGTTTTAACTCCACTGTAACTCAAGTCATATCCGTTTACATTCGGAATTGGAAATTCAAAGCGATGAGGATTTCCTTTCTGCGCAAGGCGATCTATTTCTGGCCCTGCAGGATAGGAAAGTCCCATGCGCTTTCCACATTTGTCAAAAGCCTCTCCGATCGCATCGTCCAAAGTAGTTCCTAAGAGTTCCATATCAAAATGTTCTTTTACCCAAAGCAATTGCGTATGTCCTCCCGATACGGTTACCCCGAGAAAAGGAAATTGAGGTGATTTTTGATTTTTTTCTTCGATAAAGTGAACAAGTAAATGGGCTTGCATATGATGAATGGGGATCAAGGGTAGGTCTAAAGAGAGGGCCAGAGACTTCGCAAATGCACTCCCTACTAAAAGCGAACCCAACAGACCAGGGCCCTGCGTATAGGCGATGGCGGTTAGCTCTTTTTTATCGATATTTGCTTCTGTTAATGCCTGTGTCACAACAGGGATTATTTTAGATTGATGTGCACGCGATGCGAGTTCAGGAACAATACCCCCATACGCCTTGTGAATCAAATCTTGATTGGCAATGCAATTGGAAAGTACCTTTCGGTCCTGGAGTACTGCAGCAGCAGTATCATCGCATGAGGATTCTATAGCGAGTATAAGATTAGTATTGTGCAACATTGCGCTTTTAAAAACGTTACAAAAATAAACGATTCAATATCAAAAAGAAGTATAAAATAGCATTGATCCTTACAGGAGGTTTTTTACTTCTGGGAATCTTCCTTTTTGGTTTATTTTCTACTTCTTATGTGCAAACCCGAATTGTACAACAACTCACCAAAAATTTTACCCAAACCACACAGCAACAAATTTTATTTGAGGACCTGAGATTGCGCTGGAATGGTAAATTAGAATTCTATAATTTTTACTTAGAAGACCATCACAAGGACACCCTTCTATTTGTCAAATCGTTGAGAACATCCTTACTTGATTTTAAGGGTCTTCAGCAAAATAATTTTGACTTAAGCAAGCTGGAAGCGGAAGGGTTTTTTATAAAACTCAAAAAATACCGAGGAGAAAAAACCCATTCTCTAAAAATCCTTTTAGAAAAGTTTAAAAAAGACAGTAGCAAAAAAAGAAATACCCGCTTTAAAATTGATGATTTAGATTTGGAGCGCGTCTCTTTTGTTTATGAGGATGAGAATCAAACAAAAGCACAATCTCTGCGATTCGATTCCTTAGATCTAGATGCAAACGATTTTCTTTTTGAAGAAAACCAGTTGAAAGTTCAACTTAAAAATCTAGAAGGGGTGATGCAAACTCCACAGGTAAAACCCTTGCGTACCAAAGCTTTGATTCACTATGAACCGGGACGGCTTCAGCTGACTGAATGGCAATTGGTTTCAAAGGAAAGTAAACTAGTGGGAAGCCTAGAGTTGCTTGGTGCGGAAGGAAGTTTAAGAAATTTTAAATCTACAGGGATGCTTAAAATGAATGTTGTGACCAGTCACCTTGATTTTGCTACTTTAATCCCAGAAGATTCCAACTTAAAAAATATTCCAGCTTTGGAGGCTTCATTCAAAGCAAAGGGGAAACTTCAAGAGCTCGAGCTTTCTCCTTTAGTGCTGTCCCATCCTCACTTAAACTTTGATGGGAGTTTGTTGGTAAACAAAGTTTTTGACCCCAGTATTTCCGATTTGAAACTGACAATGAAGGCACTTCAAATAGATATGGAACTATTGAATTCTTTGTCCTTTATTCCAACACCCCTTAAAGAAGAATTGTCTCGGGTGTCCGATTTGAATTTGACGGGAGTGACTTCCATCAATTTGGATTCCATACAGTTTGATTTGGAGGCAAACAACCCTTGGGGGAAGTTTAAAATCAATGGGGGATTGGGAAAAGGCATTTTGGATCAAAGTAAATCGGGCAAGGGTTTTGCGGTCAATGCTACAATTAAGGATTTATCCCTTTCCCCTTGGATCGCCCAAAATTTAGAGCTTGTTTTTGGAGGAAGCGTAAAGGCTCAAGGAGATTTTTCGGATAAGCAGAATCCCCAATTCTCGTGGCAGATTGACAAAGCCTCCCTAGTCTCCAAAAACCTCACTCTAACGGGTATTGCATCGGAAGGAAAATTAGAGCAACAACAACTTAGAAATACATTGAGTATCAATTCTGTTCCAGTCAAACTTAAGAGTGATCTGTTGTACAATACCCAAACAAGCCCTCCTCAAACTACTTTATTGGTAAACATCAGTCAATGGGATTTAAATGCAGTTGGCTTACAGTTAGATACTGGGAAACGAAATTTCAAAGGGGTGATTCTCTCTAATTTTAAAGGGAATCGTTTGGATGAATTGGAAGGAGAAATTAAAATCTCCTCTGCTGCAATTGAAAATGAACTGCAAGCTGTGGATTTAAACCCCATTACCATTCGTCAGACCTTACAAGGAAATCAAAACCTGTTACAAATAGAAAATAACGATTGTATTGCTGGGGAAGCTAGAGGTCTGTTTGAAACCTCTAAGCTCAGCGCTTTATTGCAGCATACATTTCATCAAGTCTATCCATTTCTCCCCGATAAAGAAGTAGTTCAAGGTCAATCGGTTACTTTTAAATTGAAAATTTATGAAAAACTTTTAGATGCACTGTATCCGAGCTTTTCCATTTCTGAAAACATTGCACTTAACGGCAAAATTGATTCTGCAGAAGGACGTAGTCAATTTGTATTAGATGCGCCACTATTGCGTTACAAGGATATTCAGTTTCAAAAGCTCCATTTTCAAGTTGACACAAAAAACCCGATTTACAATACCTTTTTGAGTGTCGCACAAGTTTCACATGAATACTACAAGGGAAAGGACTTTAATTTGATTAGTACAAAACTGAGGGATACCCTTTTTTTCCGTTCTGAATTTGAGGGTACTTCACGAGCCAAAAGTTCTTTTGAAGTTAATTTTTACCACACCAGAGAATCGAACGGTACTTCCCATTTTGGGGTTAAAAAATCTGTAGTTCCTTTGGGAAGCGACACCTGGACGATTAATCCTGAAAACAGCAACAAACAAAAATTGAGTTATTTCCCTGATAATAAGCAAACTCGATTGAGTGCGCTCAAAGCGACTTCTGAGGACCAATCGATTGCTTTATCAGGAATGTATTTAAATTCAGAGGCCTTTAACTTAAATCTTGACGTTGAAGATCTTATTCTTCAAAACATCCTACCTTCTGTCCCCACCTTTACTCTGGCGGGAAAAGGAAATTTAGAATTTACTATAGTTCGCTCTACGGAAGAAAATAATTTAGGAATAAGTGCGACAATCGACTCGCTAAACATCAACGGAGAAGATTTGGGCGATTTGAATCTATCCGCAAATGGAAATACTGAACTCAAAGCCTATTTTGCAGATCTAGATTTGAGGCAATCGGGTCAACAAAAGATGGGACTCAAAGGACTTTGGAGAGGGTTAGAAGACCCAAGTTTGAATTTTAATTTAAATTTTAATGACTTGGATCTCGCATTTCTTTCTCCTTTAGGGAAAAAAGCCGTAAACAACATACGTGGTAAAGTAGGCGGGGAGGTAACGCTTTGGGGGCCATTAAAGGATTTAAAACACGAAGGGGCATTAGATTGGACTCGTGGTGGTTTTGGTGTGCCGTTTCTCAATTTGGATTATGAAATTGAACCGACACAAGTGCGTTTGAGCAACCAAACGTTTAACTTTAAAACAGTGGTACTCAACGATACCGATCAAGGTACCTCGGGGGTACTTAACGGAAATTTTTCTCATACCAATTTTTCAAATTGGGTCACTGATCTCGAAATTAGTTCGGAGCGAATGCTGTTGCTCAATACGGAACAAAAACCAGAATCGTTGTTTTTTGGAGAAGGATTTCTCCAGGGTACAGTTCAACTTCGAGGTCCTACAAAAGGATTACAAATTTCTTTGCAAGGGGCCACAGAACTGGGAACTTCCATCAAAATTCCTTGGTCAGAAAATTATGGCTTGTCCGATACTTCTTTTGTACGTTTTGTCAATAAATACGCCAAAGACGGGAACCGAAAAGAAACCGTACAACAGCAGATTGAAGAGGTTAAGGGATTGGAGTTGGATTTTGAATTGGACGTGAACAACAAGGCCATTGTGGAAATCGTAATCGATCAAGAAACGGGGAGTTTCCTGAGTGGAAGAGGAGCGGGAAATTTATTTATGGAAGTCAATACCCTTGGAAAGTTTAATATGTGGGGTGATTTTATTACCTACGACGGGATTTACAATTTTAAAAATCTGGGCGTAATCGATAAAAAGTTTGATGTAAAACCAGGAGGAACTATTGTCTGGGAAGGGAATCCACTAGAAGCTCAAATGGATTTGGAAGCGGTCTATGACGTTCCTGGAGGAGCCAATCCTGCGCTCTTGCTGGACAATCCCAATTTTAATAAAAAAATTCCTACGGAAGTACTGATACGACTACAAGGGAATCTTTTAAAACCGGACGACCCCGTTTTTGAAATTGGATTTCCAAACACCAGTGGGACTGTGGCTTCTGAAATAAATTACCGACTGGCAGATCCACAACGAAGTCAACTACAAGCAATTTCTTTGCTGTCTCAGGGGATTTTTATAAACGAAGTGAGTGTCTCCATGCAAGGAATAACCAATAATTTATACCAAAAAGCTTCTGATATTGTCAGTAACTTGATAAGTGAGGAAAATGATAAACTGAAAGTGGGTATCGATTATTTGCAAGGGGATAAAAGTGCGCTCTTGGACATCGCAACAGAGGATCGTTTAGGTTTTACGCTCTCTACCCAAATTAGTGATAAAATTTTATTAAATGGCAAAATAGGGGTTCCAGTGGGTGGGGTAGAACAAACCCTAATTGTAGGAAATGTTCAAATTGATTTTATCTTGAATGAAGAGGGCTCTTTACGCGCGAAAGTGTTCAACAAGGAAAATGAATTTAGATATATTGGAGACGAATTGGGCTACACTCAGGGGGTGGGACTCTCTTATGATGTGGATTTCAACACGTTTAAAGAGTTAATTCAAAAAATAACTTCTCAAAAAACACTCGATTCAGAACTTTTAAACGCAGCGCAACAAAGCGAAGAAAACAACCTGATTAAGTTTGTCAAGAAAACAGATTTATGACACTATTGAGGAATTTTGTAAAATTTCAATGCTAGTTGGTATACTGTGGATTTAATATTTAAATTTGCAGCGAAATCAGATTAATGAGTACACCAATTAAGCGTATCGGAGTCCTAACCTCTGGAGGAGATGCTCCCGGGATGAATGCTGCAGTTCGAGCTGTAGTCCGAACCGCTGCTTTTTATGAGTTGGATTGTATTGCCATTTACAGAGGCTATCAAGGTCTTATAGACGACCATACCAAGGTCATGAATCCGAGAAGTGTTAACAACATCATCAACAAAGGCGGGACGGTGCTTAAATCTGCCCGTTGTCTTGAGTTTCGAACTCAAGAAGGTAGAAAAGAAGCGTTCGGTGTCATTCAAAAGCACAATATAGACGCTCTAGTAGTCATTGGTGGGGATGGTTCCTTTACAGGAGCTATGATTTTCCAAAAAGAATTCGGGATTCCAGTAATTGGAATTCCAGGTACCATTGACAATGATATTTTTGGAACCACACATACCATAGGCTACGACACAGCATTAAATACAGTTATAGACGCGATAGACAAAATTCGCGATACGGCCATTTCCCATAATCGACTCTTTTTTGTTGAGGTAATGGGAAGAGATGCCGGTCACATTGCTCTAAACACAGGAGTAGGAGCAGGAGCCGAAGAAATCCTCATCCCGGAAGAAAATATGGGGCTGGATCGATTATTGGAATCTTTGAATCGAAGTGAAAAATCAGGGAAGTCTTCGAGTATTGTTGTTGTTGCTGAAGGGGATAAAACCGGAAAAAATGTTTTCGAAATTGCAGAATATGTAGAAAAAAATATGCCGCACTATGAAGTTCGGGTGTCGGTTTTAGGACATATGCAACGCGGAGGAAGCCCGAGCTGTTTTGATCGAGTACTCGCCTCCCGAATGGGTGTAGAAGCAGTAGAATCTCTCAGAGCAGGAAAATCTAACGTAATGGTGGGGCTCAAAGAAGATCAAATGATTCTGACCCCCTTAAGCAAAGCGATCAAAGGAAAATCAGAAATCAATGAAAACTTAATCAGAGTATCAGATATACTCTCTCTATAAATTAATTAATAATAATTAGTAAATATGGCAATTAAAATAGGAATTAACGGATTTGGAAGAATAGGAAGACTTGTTTTTCGATCAGCAATGAAACAAAATGATGTTACCATCGTGGGAATCAACGATTTGTTAGATGTAAATCATTTGGCATATCTTTTAAAGTATGATTCCGTTCATGGAAAATACGATGGGACCGTAGAGGTAGAGGGAAACAATTTAGTAGTGGACGGACAAACAATTCGAATTACTGCAGAACGCGATCCAGCTGCTATCGGTTGGGGAACTGTTGATACTGATGTTGTTGCCGAATGTACCGGAATTTTTACCACTTTAGAAAAAGCACAACTCCACATCGATGGAGGAGCAAAAAAAGTGGTCATTTCAGCTCCTTCGGCTGATGCTCCTATGTTTGTAATGGGGGTAAATCACAACGAAGCGACTTCAGATCAAACTATTGTTTCCAACGCATCCTGTACCACAAATTGTTTGGCACCCATTGCAAAAGTACTCAATGATAATTTTGGGATTCAAGAAGGTCTGATGACTACAGTTCACGCAACTACAGCAACTCAATTTACCGTAGATAGTCCCTCTAAAAAAGATTTTAGAGGTGGAAGAAGTTCGTTAGTCAACATCATGCCTGCCTCTACAGGAGCTGCCAAAGCAGTAACCAAAGTGATTCCCGCATTAGTTGGAAAATTAACTGGAATGGCTTTTCGGGTTCCTACGGCCAACGTCTCTGTGGTTGATTTGACTGTAAAGCTCGAAAAAGACACTTCTTATGAAGAGATCAAAAATGTAATGCGTACGCATTCCGAATCGGATTTAAAAAATATATTGGGCTATACCGAAGAACCTGTGGTTTCTCAAGATTTTATTGGTGATGTACGCACTTCTATATTTGATGCAGGTGCAGGGATGGAATTGAATTCTAAATTCTTTAAAATTATCTCTTGGTACGACAACGAGTGTGGTTATTCCAACAAACTCATCGACCTTGCCAAACACATCGACCAACTCTAATTTTTTTTAAATGATTTTAGTTGTAGATAGTGGATCGACTAAAACAGATTGGATTGCCGTTGATGCCAAGGGTAAAATCTTGTTTTCTACACAAACATTAGGACTCAATCCGCAAGTACTTTCCAGTGCTATTCTCAAAGAACGGATCATCAACAATTTTGATCTGTACCAAAATCGAGAGCAGGTCACACATCTTTATTTTTACGGTGCGGGCTGTGGTGTAGAATCCCCTCAATTGCGTATCAATAAAGTTTTTGACGAGATTTTTACAAATGCTGAAAAAATAATTAAAGAAGACACCTATGCGGCTGTATATGCAGCTTCTAAACCCGAAGAAAAAGCTGTAGTTTGCATACTTGGAACGGGTTCCAATTGCACCTATTTTGATGGAAAGGATATTGAGCAACGGGTAACCTCTTTGGGTTATATTTTGATGGATGAAGCCAGTGGAAATTTTTATGGGAAGCAACTGATCCGAAGCTATTATTTCAATACGATGCCCAAGTCTTTGGCAAACGAATTTGAGAAAGAATACGATCTTTCGCCCGATTCGATTAAAGAGAATATTTACCGACGGGAAAATCCCAATACTTACCTTGCTACCTTTTCCAAATTTTTGATCAAACACAAAGACAATGAACTTTTTCAAAAAATCATTAAAAACGGATTGGAGCGATTTATCAATCATCAGATTTTACAATTTGACAACGCGCGGGAGGTTCCCATTCACTTTATAGGATCAATTTCTTTTTTCTTAAAAGAAGAAATAAAACAAGCATTAGAAGAAAAAGGACTGACAATGGGACGTATAGTACAACGCCCCATAGAGGAATTGGTAAAATATCACATACGTCTTTTGAGATAAGACAAAATCAGATTATTTCACGGCAATCATTGAGATTTCAATACGAACGGACTTGGGTAGGGTTTTTACGGCCACTGTTTCTCTAGCGGGAGCCGTTTCATTATCAAAATAAGCGCCGTATACTTGATTGATCTCTCCAAAATTGTTCATATCATCTAGAAAAATGGAACTTTTTACCACGTGATCAAAGTTCATATCTGTAGCATCTAAAATCGCTTGAAGGTGTTCCATGACCAATTGCGCTTCTTCTTTGATGGTCCCGCTAAAGAGTTCCATGGTGGCCGGGAGTAAGGGTATTTGCCCAGAAATATAAAGTGTATTGCCTACTTTAACGGCTTGGTTGTAGGGACCTATGGGTGCTGGGGCGTTGAGTGTGGTGATTATTTCTTTTTTCACTTTAAAAGGTTTATTTAAAAATACTAATAAAAAGTGACTTAATAGGAACGGTTGGGTTCACTTTGTTTTTCGTATTTAATATCACTCAATAAGCCCGATTTGATTCCAATAAAAAAGTTCCAAGAGGCTCTGTCGCTAAACGGTACCCAGCTAAAGTTAAGCCTCCAACTTTTTAAATCCCGATCAAAACGCAGTTGGGTATAAGTAAATCCCTCACCCTTAAAATCATACCCCGAGGAGACGCCCACTTTCCATTTGGGAGTCAAATCCACATTTCCTGAAAACATAAGTGAGTTATTACTAAAGTCCCGTTGTCCTCTGCTGTTGTTGTAAGTAAGAGAATAGGCGACCTTCAAATCCCAGGGAATTTTGGAGCGGTAACTCGGGTACTTAGGAGGTGGAATATCATCTTCCGCATTCAGCCTTCGGTCAGAAAAATCTTCAGCCACACCAAAAAGGTCGTCCTCTCGACCTCCGCTTGAGGTCGCTTCCCTTTGGTTGAGTTCATTTTCATTGTCATTATCTCCTTCAAATTGTGTGCTAGAAAACGAATAGTTTAAATTTACATTCGCACTGGTAAGTCGCAAGAGTCCTCCGCCATTTGCAATTTGATAGGTGTTTACCCTCACCTTGTTTTCGTTCAGGGTGTAGGGGTCCATAGTGGCTCCCATATTAATACTCATTTTATCTTTTAACAAAGACAAACCGGTGCTTAATCGAACGGGGCTCCACCGCAGGGAATCGGCAGCAAAATTGTGTGCGGTTGAAATATTTAAGTTGTTGAGTAAAACGATCTTTTTAGGCCCTGTAGCGGTTGAGTCTTCGTCACGAACTTTGGCTTCAAAATTATTACCTATAGCGATACTCATGTTGTTGGACAAACTCCTTCCAGGGACCCCAAAAAGACTGTTTTTGTAACGTGTGTATTCCGCTGTATTTCCCTCTGCATCCACTATGTAGGTATCGTAGTATTGCTCAAAACTCGGTCGGTTAGAATATCCAATACTCGGACGTAGCGTATGGCGTATGGACTGAATTTTTTTGTCCTCTCCAAAATTGACAGTTCCGTAAATAGTTGTCCCCAGAGAGGCATTGAGACTGTATTGTCGAAAGGTTCCAATTTTAGAAATAGTATCTAATACTGCCGGAGTATTGGTTTGGGGATCAAAATCTTGGAAACGCACTGTGTTTTGAGTCCACACTTCTTCATAGTTGGCGCTGGTGGACATGCTTAAATATTTAAACAATTTAAAATTGGTGCTAATGGGAATTGTGTGCTTCATTCCCGACTTGGCATTGTCAAACATAGTAGGGCCGAAGAGGGCCTCCTCTGTGGTGATAATCCGATTTTCTGCCCGTCCTGCATATTGAAAGTTGATGTTCTGGAAAAACCCTTTTTTAGCTCCGACTTTAGGTGCAAAAGGAAAGATTCGTTCCATTGTGGCTTGAAAAGTGGGTAAGGTCAAGTTTACCGATTTCGATTGGGAGTTTTGCGACATGGCTGTAGTAAGGGAAATATTCACCCTTGGATATTCGGGAAAAGATTTGGAGTAAGAGATAGAGGAACTCAAATTGTTGTTCAAAAAGTTTGGAGAATTCAGTTGATTGATGGATTGACGGTAATAATCACTACTTCCAAAGTTTACTGAGGCAGAAAAGGTAGAGTTTGGACTGGATTTGGGGTCTTTGGAATGGGACCAACGCAAATTGAATACAGTAGATTTAGAATAATCGGGTAAACCACGCGATTCATTGATTAGATTCTCGTAGCGAAAACTAAAATTTCCTCTGAATTTATAACGGACATTGTACTGTGAATCCCCTCGAAAGCCATAACTCCCATTGGTATAATAATCTGCGATTAAAGACAAATCAAAATAATCGGACAATGCAAAATAGTAACCCCCATTTTGAACGTAATACCCCCTCAAATTACTTTCACCAATCGAGGGTATAATAAACCCAGATTCTTTGGTTTGAGAAGAGGGAAAATAGGCAAAGGGAAGCCCTACAGGAGTTGGCACATCCGCAATAAACATATTCGTAAACCCAGTAATAATCTTTCCTCCGGGGATTATCTTCCCCTTTCTTACTTTGAAGTAATAGTCTATTCCTTCCTCGTCATCCCCCACCAGTTTCCCAGCTGTACTCACTCGAGCATCTTTGATATAATAGGTAGAGTCGTTTTGTTTTTTGGTCAATGAAGCAAAGATGTCCATCCCATTCTGTCCCGATTTGGAATTCCAAATCAACGCCTTTTGGGTATCGAAATTAAATCGAATGGAATCGGGGTTTACCTCATTATTAGCTTGCTTAAAGAAGGGATATTGAACCAGTACAGAGTCTTTTTCGATGCGGCCGGCATTCACTTCATTTGTTTTGTAGTCCAATACGATGATTCCAGCACGCAACTCAATATCCTGATAATACAATTCGGCTTCATCGTATAAAATAAGTTTATTTTCTTTTCGGTTGATCCGAACACAGTCTTTCGCAGTATATTTTACCTTGGCTAAAAGTAAAGGCTTTTTAGGAGGGGTATTGAGGCTGTCCAGTAAGACTTTTTGGTCAGGAGTTTCCTCACGCTCCTGTCCAAAGGAAAACGCGGTTCCAAGGAAAAAGAGAAAAGAAGCTATATAATAAAACTTTGTTTGCAAAGTGATAAACCTTAAATTTGTTGTGGTCGGTTTAAACCATCAAAATTAATGATAATTTTAAGGATGCATCAAGATTTCCCGTCTTATTCTTTTTCTCTTTTTATGTTAAAAATACGAACGTTTCTTACCGTTTTGTTTTTTTTCATCATTTTGTGGAACCCTACTCAAACTCTAGCTCAAGAAAAACCTTTTGTAGTGGTCTTAGATGCTGGGCATGGGGGAAAAGATCCAGGAAGACCAGGAACCGGCTTTTCAGAGAAAAACATTGCGCTCAGTATCGCTTTAAAGACAGGAAGAATACTTGAAAAAATTCCTGGAATGAAGGTGATTTACACTCGCAAAACAGACGTTTTTGTGGAGTTAATTCAACGTGCAAATATAGCTAATAAAGCAGATGCCGATCTTTTTGTTTCCATTCACTGTGATGCTTTTACATCGCCAAAAGCCTTCGGTGCGGGTACTTTTGTTTTGGGATTACACGCAAACAAAAGCAATTTTCAAGTCGCTCAAAAAGAAAATTCCGTAATTTTTTTAGAGGAAGACTACGAGAAAAACTACGACGGATTCAATCCGAACGATCCAGAGTCAGTAATTAGCTTGCTTTTGATGCAACAAACTTATTTAGACCAGAGCATTGCACTAGCCAATACGATTCAAAAGAGTTTTGTTCGCAATCTGAATCGCAAAGACCGAACAGTAAAACAAGCAGGTTTTGTAGTCCTAAAATACACTTATATGCCCAGCGTATTAGTAGAAACTGGGTTTTTGACCAATCCAAAGGAAGGTGCTTATTTGAATTCAAAAAAAGGTCAAAACGGCATGGCTAGTGCCATTTCCAAAGCCATTGTCAACTTTAGGAACAGTCGTGATGCCAGCTTTCAATCGGAAGCGGTGGTTCTTGAAAAGAAAGAGCAAAAAGTAGAGCCAGAACGACCCGCTAAGGAGTTAAAATTTAAAATTCAAATTGCGGCAAGCAAAAAGAAAGTAGATTTAAAGTCTTATAATTTTAAAGGCTTAAAAGAATTAGCTGTTGTCAAGTCTGGCAAGCTCTACCGCTATTACTTTAGTGAAAGCCTGACTTACGACCAAGCCCAAGAGCGTTTGAAAGAAGCCAAACAAAAGGGTTATGTGAAAGCCTTTATCGTCGCTTTTGATGGGGATAAAAAAATTACCATAAGCGAGGCACTCAATCGTTTTAAATGAGGCTGTTCTAGAAATTATTTTTAAATTTGTTAAGTACCAAAAACTAAAATTTGAACCTCTCTCGCGAATTAAAAACAGCATTTTTCATCATTGGATGTATCCTGGTCTTTATTTTTGGATTCAGTTATCTAAAAGGGTCTTCTTTACTCAGTAAAGAAAAAGTAGTGCATGCCTTGTACGATGATGTAGAAGGTTTGGTAGTAGGTGCCAATGTGACCATTAGCGGAATGAATGTCGGAAAGGTACGGACCATAGATTTTGATGAAAATTATGACAAAATCAAAGTTACTTTTACTCTTAGAGATGACTTGGTGTTTTCCAATCAAAGTGTTGCCCAGCTATACGAGGCCGGTTTGATCGGAGGAAAAGCCATTGCGATTCTTCCCCAATATGATTCCACGGTTGAGGCAGTAGCTGATCACGATGTACTTCCATCGGAAATTAAACCTGGTTTAACAGAGTTGGTCAATCAGCAAATTGCCCCTCTGCAAGACAAAATTGAGGGACTGCTTACCTCCGCAGACTCACTCTTTGCAGGGGTCAGCAATGTGATGAATTACGAAACGCAAAACAACATCAAAGCCACTTTGGAAGGACTGGCTGCTACGGTAAACAACATCAATGCACTTTCATCTAGTGTCAATCGCATCCTCGAAGCCAATGAAAAAGGATTTGCGAGTACCCTCAATAACTTGGATAACGCTACGCAAAATTTGACGCAACTGACTGACTCTCTCAATCAAATGCCTTTAGTGAGTACAGTTAAAAATTTTGAAGCAACATCTGCCCAACTCAAGAAAATAATTGACGGTTTGGAGTCTGGTGAAGGTTCTGCAGGACAATTGCTAAACGATAAAGCCCTTTACGATAATCTAGTTACCTCTGCTGAATCACTGGATGCACTCCTAACAGACTTGAAAGAACATCCAAAACGCTATGTTCATTTTTCGATTTTTGGACGAAAAGAAAAATCTAACCAGAAAGAATAAACTCCATGGCCTACCTGCCAAATCTCATTTTTTTCTTTCTTTTAGCTGCGGCAATCGGTCTCTTTGCGCGTAATTTTAAACGGATTTCTAGAAATATAAAACTCGGAAAAGAGGTAGGCCGAAACGACCACCCCAAGTTGCGTTTAAAAAACATGTTACGGGTTGCTTTTGGGCAGTCCGAAATGGTTTCCCGTCCCGTTGCTGGAGCACTTCACGTTGTGGTATATGTGGGCTTTATTCTGATCAATATCGAATTGTTAGAAATTATAGTAGATGGGCTTACTCGAGCCCATCGAATATTTGCTCCTCTTTTAGGAAGTAGTCTATATAATTTTTTGATTGCTTCCTTTGAAGTATTGGCACTGTTGGTTTTGGTTGCGGTAATCTTGTTTTGGACGCGTCGCAATGTGATGAAAATACAACGCTTTTGGAAGCCAGAAATGAAAGGCTGGCCAAAGAAAGATGCGGACTTTATTCTTTACTTTGAAGTGGTACTCATGATGTTGTTTTTGTCTATGAATGCAACAGATTCCCTATTGCAACAGGCAAATATTGAATCGTATACAAAAGCGGGTAGCTTTCCTATTTCGCAGTATTTACTTCCTCTCTTTGCTGATTTTTCTGTGGAAACATTGCTGCTTTTAGAGCGTAGTTTTTGGTGGGCTCATATTGTTGGAATTTTGATCTTTTTGAATTACCTCTACTATTCGAAGCACTTACATATACTCTTAGCTTTTTCTAATACCTATTATGCAAATTTGGAGGAAAAGGGAAAGTTTGAGGTTAACCGGCATATAAAAAAGGAAGTACAACTCATACTGAACCCTGAGGCAATTTCAGAGGATAGCGGGGAAACTCCTCCGGAAAAATTTGGTGCTACCGATGTTTTTGACTTGAATTGGGTACAACTAATGAATGCCTACAGTTGCACCGAATGTGGAAGGTGCAGCAGTGTATGTCCTGCGAATGTAACTGGGAAAAAGTTATCTCCCCGCGCCATCATGATGAAAACTCGTGATCGCTTGGAGGAAGTAGGAAAAAATTTAAATGCGAATAAAGGGCACTTTATTGCTGATGAAAAGCAGCTGCTCCACGACTACATCAGTCCTGAAGAACTTTGGGCCTGCACCTCTTGCAATGCTTGTGTGGAGGCCTGCCCCATAGCGATTGACCCCTTGTCCATCATCATGGATATGAGGCAATACCTGACATTAGAAGAGTCCGCAGCACCTGCAGCACTCAACGCAATGATGTCGAATATCGAAAACAATGGTGCGCCCTGGCCATTTAGTAATCAAGATCGTTTGCAATGGGCAAATGACGTTTAATTTAAATCAATCAAAATGCAACGAGAAGAAGCAGAAAGTTATTTACACAAAAAAGTAGAAGATGGGGAATTGATTAGCCCTGTTCTACCCGAGGGAATTAAAAATTATCTAATCGATATTGATGGGACCATCTGCGATGATATTCCCAATGAGGAACCCGAACGTATGGCTACTGCAAAGTTGTATCCCGATGCCATAGAAACACTAAATAAGTGGTATGACGAAGGACATTTAATTTGTTTTTTTACCTCTCGTGTAGAAGCACATAGAAAAGTAACTGAAAGCTGGCTTAGGGACAATGGATTTAAATACCACAGTTTACTGATGGGCAAACCGCGTGGAGGAAACTACCATTGGATTGATAATCATTTGGTTAAGGCAACACGGTACAATGGTAAATTTACCGATTTGATCGAAAAAGAGGTAACCATAGAAGTGTTTGATGACGGTCAATCTCAAAAATAACCGATGAAAATAAACATCCCTACATTAGCGGAGCTTGCTGCAGAAGGAAAAAAGGCAACTGTAGTCTTTTGGGTAGGTTGTGCTGGGAGTTTTGACGACCGGGCAAAAAAAATCACTAAGGCCTTTGCCAAAATTTTACTTGAAACCCAAACCGATTTTGCTGTTTTGGGAACTGAAGAAACCTGTACAGGCGATCCCGCAAAACGCGCTGGGAATGAGTTTTTATTTCAAATGCAAGCCCTTCAAAACATCAGTACCTTAAATCAATATGGGGTGACGCAAATTGTGACTACTTGTCCTCATTGTTTCAATACTCTGAAAAACGAATATCCCGAATTAGGAGGCCACTATAAAGTAATACATCACACGCAGTTTTTAAAAGACCTAATGAAAACGGGTGTATTGCAAGTAGAAGGAGGGACCTTTAAAGGAAAACGGATTACCTACCACGATCCTTGCTATTTAGGACGTGCAAATAACATTTACGAAGCGCCACGCGATTTAATAAAAAAACTAGACGCAGAACTGGTTGAAATGAAATCGTGTAAGTCCAAAGGTTTGTGCTGCGGAGCGGGAGGAGCCCAAATGTTTAAAGATGCTGAAAAAGGGGATAAAGAAGTCAATATTGAACGAACAGAAGAAGCGCTAGAAATCCAGCCTGATATTATAGCAGCCGCTTGTCCTTTTTGCAATACCATGATGACCGATGGAGTAAAAAATAAGCAACAAGAAGGTAAAATTCAGATTATGGATATTGCAGAATTGATTGCGAACGCTAACGATTTATAGTCATGACGGTTCCCTTTGAAACGCTCCCCGATGAAGCACGGGTCTGGATCTATCCTGCACATCGTCTTTTTTCAGAAAATGAGAAAACTGCTTTAGAAGATGCTTTAACCCAGTTTTTGTCCCAATGGACAGCACATAATCAAACGTTAGAAGCAGCTTTTGATCTACCTTACAATCGTTTTATTGTTCTAGGAGTCAATCAGGAATCAGTCCAAGCGAGCGGGTGCTCTATTGATGCCTCCGTCCGATTTATCCAAGAAATAGAAAAACAATTTGATTTGGTATTATTGGACAAGATGAATGTTACCTTCCGCCAAGGTGCTTTTCTAGCTCACAAACCCTTAAATGAATTTGTGAAAATAGCAAAAGCCCATTCTGTTTCAAAAGAAACTATTGTATTCAACAATCTTGTCGATACTGTAGGAGATTACAGACGATTTTGGGAGATTCCTGCTGGAGAAAGTTGGCATAGTCGTTTTATTAAATAAATACAATTATACAATTAAAGCGGATTTCAACTTGATGAATATTTTAAAGCATTTTTTACTTTTTTTCCCTGTACTCCTTTACGCTCAGTCCCCCGATCCACTGTTGGATCTAGAAAATCCCCAAGGACAACAGCAATGGGTGGACAGTCTTTACAACCAGATGATGCTCAAGGAAAAAGTAGGTCAGTTGTTTATGCCCATGGTGTTTACAGAAAAAGACAGCACGCATTACAACAACACTTTAAATTTAGTTAGGGAGCACAAACTGGGTGGATTGGTCTTTTCCTTGGGAGGACCTATTGAACAATCACACTGGCTTAATCGTTTTCAAGCCGCTTCAAAAACCCCCTTGTTGATTGCTATGGATGCGGAGTGGGGGGTAGCGATGCGTTTGGATTCTGTACAAGCTTTTCCTTGGCCCATGACTTTGGGGGCGGTTAAAGACACCACGCTGCTCAGAGCGATTGGAAAACGGATGGGAATACAGGAAAAACGCTTGGGAATCCATTTCAGCTTTAGTCCAGTACTAGACATCAATACCAACCCTAAAAATCCCATTATAGGAAATCGCTCCTACGGTGCTTCTTCCGAACGGGTAGTTCGACAAGCCAGAGCTGTAATGCAAGGCCACCACGATGCAGGTATTTTGACTTCTGGGAAACATTTTCCAGGACATGGAGATACTGCTCAAGATTCTCACAAAACACTTCCCACAGTAACTTTTTCTGCAGAGCGGATCCAGCAGGTTGAACTGGAACCCTATAGACAGTTGATTCGTGAAGGTCTTTCCTCAGTCATGGTTGCCCATCTCAACGTGCCCAGTATTACGGAGGAAGGATTGCCTACCTCTCTTTCCAAAGATGTGATTCAAGATATTTTAAAGAAACAATTAGACTTTAAAGGACTGGTTGTTACCGATGCCTTGAATATGAAAGGTGTATCTGAATATTCAAGAGTTCGAAATATTGATTTAACGGCTTTTCTTGCAGGTCATGATCTTTTGTTGATCTCGAACGATATCCCTAAAGGAATCCAAGCCATTGCAGCTGCTTATCAAAAGGGAATTGTGACTGAGGAACGCCTATCTCATTCGGTAAAAAAAATACTGAAAGCCAAATATAAAGTTGGGTTGCACGAGTACCAGCCTGTTAAAACTGATAATTTATTTGAAGACTTAAATACGGTGGAAGATGAACAATTGTACACTGAAGCCATGGGAAAGGCTCTGACTCTATTAAAAAATGAGAATGAAATGCTACCCCTTAAAAGTGAAAAAACGATTGGTCACCTTGCTTTAGGAGAGGATTCCAGTACTGTTTTTTTAAATCAATTAAAAAAGTACGGGGACATCAAAAGTTTTAAAGACATATCAGTTTCTAATGCTCTAGAGAAAACCGCTAATGTGGATACGCTTATCGTCAGTTTTCATCGTTCCAATGAGAATCCTTGGAAAGCCTCTGACTTTTCAGAAGAACAGCTTCAGATCCTAAGAAAACTGGCACAGTACAAAACCTTGATTTTGGCTGTTTTTGTAAAACCCTATGCACTTGCTCCTTTAGAAAGAATAGAAGGCATCAATGCATTGTTGATGAGTTACCAGAACAGTTCTCAATCACAGCAGGTAAGTGCAGACGCCATATTTGGTGCCCAAGCTCTTCGTGGGAGACTGCCTGTAAACGCTTCGGAATCCTTTCAGGAAGGTGCCGGAATTGACTTGGACGTTCCCCATCGTTTGGGATTTGCTTCCCCCGCTTCTCAAGGGTTTGATTCAAAACAGTTGGAACGCGTCGACGAGCTGGCCCAAACCGCTATTGATTCTATGATGACTCCAGGAATGAGAATACTGGTGGCTCGGAAGAATAAAATTATTTACGATAAAAATTTTGGATATTATACATATAAAAAAACACAAGCTGTTGGTTCCAACGCGATTTATGATTTGGCTTCACTGACCAAAATCTTAGGTACATTACCCTTGGTTATGCAAGCGGTTGCTGAAGGAGAACTTACTTTCGAGACTACTGTAGAGGAGTTAGTACCGGAGTGGAGTGATTCTAATAAGGCTAAATTACGGTTGAAAGAAATGCTTTCTCACCAAGCCTATCTTTTTCCTTGGATTCCTTTTTACAAAGAGACATTAAACAGTAAGGGGTTTCCGAAAAAAAAGATGTACCAAGCCAAAGCTTCTGAAAAGTTTGCGCTTCCAGTAACTCAAAATTTGTTTTTGAAATCTGATTTCGAAAAGGAAATGTATCAGCAAATCAAAGAAAGTGTGTTGCTGGACTCAGGTGAATCCAAATATTCAGATTTGCCTTATTACATCCTTAAAAAATATTTTGAACGGAGAAGTGGGATGGATTACGACCAATTGGTAGAAGAGAAAGTATTCCGTCCGTTAGGGTTAGAACGCATTACTTACCGACCTTTAGAGCGTTTTTCAAAAGACGAAATCGTTCCTTCAGAGATCGATAGCTATTTCAGACACACTGAATTGCACGGAACAGTTCACGATATGGGTGCAGCGATGCAAAGTGGCGTAGGAGGACACGCAGGTTTGTTTGGTGATGCGTATGCAGTTGCCACAATCATGCAGCTGTATCTTCAAGGAGGAAAATACAATGGAATCCAGTTGCTTCAAAAAGAAGTGATAGATGCATTTAATCAATGTTATTTTTGCGAACAGGGCGGACGTAGAGGCGTGGGCTTTGACAAGCCGCATCTCGAAGGGAAACACCAATCTACCTGTGGATGTGTTTCCAAAAGTAGTTTTGGTCATTCCGGTTATACGGGAACTTACACTTGGGCAGATCCTGAAGAAGAAATAATTATCGTTATTTTAGCCAACAGAACGTATCCTAATAATGATTTTTCGTTCAGTAAAAGTAATATTCGCACACGTATTCAAGAACGTATTTACGAAGCTTTAATCCATTAAAATTACTCAAATTTGAATATAGCTATTGTTTGTTATCCCACCTTTGGAGGAAGCGGAGTTGTTGCTACAGAACTAGGTCGAGCGCTTGCAAAAAAGGGTCATCAAATCCATTTTATTAGTTACAATTTGCCGGTTCGCCTTGAGGCTTTAAACGACCCGAATATTCATTACCACGAGGTGAATGTTCCCGATTATCCTTTGTTTAAGTACCAGCCATATGAGTTGGCACTCTCCAGCAGGTTGGTGGATGTAGTCAAAATCCACAAAGTAGATGTTTTGCATGTCCACTATGCCATACCCCATGCCTATGCCGCCTATATGGCAAAGAAAATGTTACTAGACAATGGGATTCATATCCCAATTGTTACAACACTTCACGGGACAGACATCACCTTGGTAGGGAGTCATCCCTTTTATCGTCCCGCAGTGACTTTCAGTATCAATCACTCGGATCGGGTAACTGCAGTTTCGGAAAGTTTAAAACAGGATACGTTGCGCTTATTTGATATAAATAAGAAAATTGAGGTCATTCCAAATTTTATTGATATCGATAGAATTAAAGCGAAAGGCAAACCTTGTGAGCGTTCTCTATTGGCCAATAAAGAAGAAAAGATCGTAACCCACATTAGTAATTTTAGACCCTTGAAGCGCATTTTGGATGTCATTGCTGTTTTTGAAGGGATACTTCCAAAAGTGAAATCAAAGTTGATGATGGTTGGTGAGGGACCTGAAAAGAGTAAGGCAATGGAATATGTCAAAAATAAGAGCTTTCAAGAGCATGTTCTTTTTTTGGGCAATAGCAATGAAATCGATAAGATTTTGTGCTTTTCAGATCTTTTTCTCTTACCATCTGAAAAAGAGAGCTTTGGTCTTTCTGCTTTGGAAGCTATGGCCCACGGTGTTCCCGTTATTTCTTCAAATGCGGGGGGGATTCCAGAAGTAAATCAGCATGGAGTTACAGGATATTTATCTAATATAGGAGATACTGCAGACATGACACAAAATGCGTTACGCTTGTTAGAAAATGAAAAACAGCACAACTTATTTAAAATTCAAGCGCAAGATCAAGCCCAACGTTTCAATATCAATACCATAGTTAGCCATTACGAAAGCAGCTATGTTGATGCCATTGCTTCAATTCAATATTGAAGCGCTTATTTGGGGTTATAGATGCGTTGTGCCTCTTTATAAACGGTCTTCTTATCCAAGGTCATTTTTTTGGTTTTAAATTGTGCGTACAATTCCATTTGGTCTTTGTAGTGGGGAGAGTCTGGGTGGTCTGAACTTCCATAGGAAATGACCGATTCAATTTCTGGCCCCTCAGGTGTAAAGCGAACCAACTCGATATAAGATTCTCCACTGACCACTTTCATTTTCCCCTCTTTATGGGGTCTTGCAGCCATTGCTGTAATAACATCGGGAAGCCCAAAGATGGGAAGTTCTTTTGTTCCTCGAACTAACTTTTGATACTCTCCCAATGTGACCTCTGTGGTGTTAAAATGTTTCAGGAGGTATTTTTTCGTATTGCGTAAGGCTTGGACGATAAAGGTTGCTGGAATTATTTTCGGTTCAGGAACTTTTCTATAAAAAGGACGTAGTTCATTGTAAAATACAGCGAAAGTACCCGCCCCAAGAGAAGTTGCAGCGGCTTTTCTGTCCCAAGTTTGTAAACGCTCGATTAAAGCGGCGATATCCGGATAGAGGCTGAAATCCAATCGGTCTAAATAGTTGATATTCATCCAGCTAAACGTATAAGGGTTGGGATATTGGTGATCGTATTTTATGGTTTTAAAGTCATTGTAGTCCAACCGATCATACTGATTGATCAACTCTTTTAATCGGGTGGACCGATTGTTATCATAGGTTTCAAAACCCATTGCTTCATCAAAGTTTTCTTGAATGGGGTTGTCCTTCTGCCCTGAGGATCGGAAGGGAGTGTGATTGGCATTGTACACATAGCCCGAGCTAGGCTGAAGGACTTGGGGAAGTTCTTCAATATCATAGGTTGTTGTCCACAAGGTTTTTCGCGTGTTTCCTGGGACTACGTTTTCCCAATCATAGCCTTTAGCTCGTTTTGGAAGCAGTCCGTTGGAAATATAAAATATAGTGTCGTTGCGATCTGCATAACCGATGTTGTATCCGGGTAAGGCTTTCATTTTGAGAATCTTGTAAAATTCACTAAAGTTTTTGGCTTTGTTCATGCGCCACCATTGTTCTAAAGCACGAATTTCAAAAAGGGCTGGAGTACGTACGGCATAAAAACCACTTTTGTTTTTGAGTGTAGGTCCGTAGATACTTTGATAGTATTTTTTTTGAATTTTAATGGGGATTCCCAAAAGGCTGATTTGCAGTTGTGCCTTTCGCTTTTCAAGTGTTAGATAGGTGTCATCCACTCGGTAGCTCAATTTGTTTTTGGGATGCATTTCCAAAGCAAAAACATCGGTTTTGTCGGGCTGATTCACAGTGTGGGCCCAAGCTAGATACTCATTGGCACCAATTAAAATATTGGGGCTTCCTGCAAATAAAGCACCTAAAATATTGGTTCCCTCTTCGCTACACAAATGCGCTTCATACCATGAAACGGGCCCATCCAGAGGTTGGTGGGTATTGATCGCTAAATACGTGTTTTTGTCCTTGGTTTTAGCACTATTAAAAGCAAAGGTATTGGATCCCTTGGGAGCTTCTTCTTTTGGAAATGTAAAGTCAAGTTGATTGTTTACAATTTTACTAACCCATTGATCCCCTTTGGAAGAAATAAAGAGTTGGAGTTGCGCATAGCGCATCATTTCTTTTTCAGTAATTGGAAACAGTTCATTCACCAAAACTTCTTCAGGATGTGTTTCTGCGTAGCGATTCAAGCCCTGGGCATAAGCTCTAATTATTTTTTTGTATTCCGGACTGATCTCTGATTCATAGCGCTCTTCAAAAAGGGCATCGGAACCGATGAATTGGGCGACAAAATCGGCACCAAGGCCAGCATTGCCCAAGTAGTTGCTCAACAAATTGTTTCCAGCCAAATATGCGATTTGAATGGTCTTAAAATCATCTTCAGCGTGTGCCCACGCCAAGCCGTAGGCTACTTGCGCATCTGTTTTTGCAAATATGTGTGGTACGCCATACGCATCGCGTACAATCTCTACTTCTGTTGGAATTATTTGTGTAGTCCCACTCCAACTTATAGAGAGGACCACAAGAAGACAAGCTAATTTTCGCATCAATTTTTTTATTTGAAGATATTATTTTTGAGTTAAAAACAACTTTACACTTTGAGAAAATTCTATATCTTGAAAAAAAACTTTAAACGATGAAAACTTTTTTCTTATTTCTATTCAGCCTTTTCATTTCACTTCCATTAGTTGCTCAGGAATCTTTATTTAATGGTAAAGACTTGGAGGGATGGAGTATTCATGGAACTGAACTTTGGTATGTTGAGAACGGTCTTCTGGTATGCGAAAGCGGACCTGACAAAGCCTATGGCTATTTGTCCACGACAAAGTACTACGACAATTTTGATCTGACTCTTGAATTTAAGCAAGAAGCGAATGGAAACAGTGGCGTTTTTATCCGCTCTACAGTGGAGGGCACCAAAGTGAGTGGTTGGCAAGTTGAAGTCGCTCCACCGGGATATGATACAGGAGGAGTGTATGAATCCTACGGTCGGGGATGGCTGATTAAGCCTGAAAAAGAAAAAGACAAAGCGCTCAAGATGGGGGAGTGGAACACGATGCGAATTCGTGTTGTTGGAGATCAAATTGAGAGTTGGCTCAACGGGACTCCGATGATCACTTTAAAAGACGAAAAAATAGGTCAAGGAAAAGGATCTATAGCTTTACAAATACACGATGGAGGAGGAATTAAGGTCCGTTGGAAAAATTTAGTAGTTACCCAGTTGTAAGTTCTATACTGTCAATTGCTTTAGCTAACGTAAAATCTTTTTCCGATATACCGTTTACGTCGTGAGTATTCAATTGGATTAGGAGATGGTTGTAGCTGTTGGTCAATACCGGATGGTGTTGTTGCTCCTCTGAAAGTGTAGCAACGCGATTTAAAAAAGCGATCGCTTTTGTAAAACTGGAAAATTGAATTTGACGCTCCAAAAATCCGTTTTGATAGCTCCAGTTTGGGATTTGAGGTAATTGACTTTGGATTTCTGACTCTTTAAATGCTTTCATATTTATTCTTCTTCGCAAGCTCCTTCTTCAAAAGTTAAAACACCATTGATCGTAGCGACACAATCGTTCGAATAGGTCGTTCCATCACATCCACATACCGGCGCAAAAATTAAATAACAGGCTGCTGTTTCATCGATTAATGATTCGTCTATACATTGTGTTTCTTCTTCTATTTCAGTGTTTTGAACACAGGCAACTAAAAGAAATACAATAAGCAACGGGATAAAGTAAGAGGTTTTCATAGGGGTAAATTTTGGTTAACTAGTGCTAAGTTTTTTCATTGCATCTATAAAAGCATCCAATTCTTCTTTGGTAGTAAATACATTTGGAGAAATTCGACATCCCTTTACATTGGCATAGTCTATGGCGACAGTAAAGACTTTAAATTCTTTAAAAAGGCGTTTGGCAAGGGTAGTGGGCTTCATGTTTTGGAGTCCTACATTTCCGATACCACAGCTGCGCTGCGGGTCAAATGAAGTATTGATCACAATATTTGGAGTGTCTTTCAGCGCCTGTTGCCAATAGGTTTTTAGATACCGCAAACGGGTTTCTTTGCGCTCCACCCCGATCCAGTTGAGATACGAAATGGCATCAACTATGGTCAGGTCGGTAGCCACAGGATGGGTGCCTGTATGGCTTAGCCTTCGGATTTTAGTAGGATCTTGCTCGTGATCTGCAAGTAGCGGCCAAAGAGTGGGAATATGTTCTGATTTGACGTATAAAAGCCCTGCGCCCAGTGGCGTAGCAAGCCACTTGTGCAGGCTGGACCCATAATAATCGCAGTCCAAATCTGCTATTTTAAAATTAAAATGTCCAATACAATGCGCGCCATCTACTAGCACTTGAACCCCATAGCGGTGTGCCATTTGACAAATCTTTTTGACTGGTAAAATATGTCCTGTAATATTGATCATATGACTGATCAGGATCAGTTTGGTTTGGGGTGTAATTTGGTTTTCGTACAGCGCTACGATTTCTTCATCTTTTTTTGGGTGGTTTGGAACGGAGACTTTTTGAAGACCTACACCGTGTCGTTTTTCCACTTGTTCAAACATGACTTGCATAGCACCGTAATCTTGCACTGCGTAAATAGCTTCATCTCCTTTCTTCCAAGGAAAACCGCTTATAACCAGATCTAAAGATTCAGTGGTGTTTCGAGTTACGACCAGATTTTCAGCAGTACAGCCTACAAAGTCTGCCAAGGCTGCTGTGACTGTGTCTTTGTCCTTAAAACGGTGTTCTCTCATATAATAAGAACCTTCCAGGTTGACTCGTTTTAGGTGTTCTATTTGTTTGGCGAGAGTCGGTTTTGGGATAATATTGTAATACCCACTCTCCAAGTTGATGAAATCAGGGTGAAGTTCGTACTGAGTTCGGATCACTTGCCAAATTTCATCCTCAGAAAACGTTGAGGTGTCTGGAAGATCTGAGGAAAGGTTTTCTGCGGAATTGAAGAAGTTTTCGCTAAAAGGAAGCAGGCTTATCGCTCCTAGGTTTTTTATAAATGCTCTTTTTTTCATGTATTGCTTCTTATTGTTTTTCAAAAGGTAATGCTTCGACTTGGCTCTGCATAACAATGAACATTCAAGGTCGATTCCTATTTTGCGCATACAAAACGTAGAGGAAATTTCACTAGGGTTAAGATAATGAAAATCTTTTTGAAGTTTTATTTTGTCAACTGGAACCCATGGATTTCACAAAACCTATTGAATGGCTTTGTGTTTTTTCATGAGGTTTACAATTTCATTTACTGGAATGGCTTTGCGTTGGTGATTTTTTACCCCTGTCATTGTATTGGCAGTAAATAAGGAATTAATTATCGCCTCTTCTGTAGCTTCAATTACTGCGAGAAAAAGGGGTGTAACGGCATTGTTTTTTAATTCTTTTGTCTCAAGAACTAAAGATTCCTTTTGATAAGGAATCAAATTTTCCCTTGCTGTAGAAACGGCAATGACATAATCTCCGCTTCCATTTGAAGCGATGCCGCCTGTTTTGGCTAATCCCATCATGGCTCGTTTAGCCAAGCGTTCGAGGTTTCTAGAGCCGAGTGGAGCATCAGTCATCACTACGATCATACAAGATCCATCTACATCGTATTTGTAATTTTTTGGGTAGGTGTCCATTTCTTTGGCAATGAGTACTCCATTGATTTGAAGCACACCTCCAAAGTTCGTTTGTACCAATACGCCTACGGTATAGCCTCCGTATTTCTTTGGTATCACTCGTGAGGAAGTTCCTATACCTCCTTTATAACCAAAACAACTTGTTCCCGTTCCCGCACCGACGTTTCCTTCTGCAACGGGTCCACCTGTGGCATTTTTAATTGCATCTAGGATGTGCTGTTCATTGATATGGCGTCCACGAATGTCGTTAAGCCATCCGTCATTGGTTTCCCCAACTACAGGGTTTACCGAATAAACATTTTCATTGCCCTTTTGTTGAAGGGTATAGCTTATCAAAGCATCAGAAGCGGTGGGAACACTTAGGGTGTTGGTCAGGACAATGGGAGTTTCGATATTCCCCAGTTCTTTTACTTGGCTGTATCCTGCCAATTTTCCAAATCCATTTCCCAAGTGGATAGCGGCAGGAACCTTCATTTGAAAAATATTTCCTGAGTGGGGCAGGATAGCGGTCACCCCAGTTCGAATATGAGAGTCTTTGATCAGAGTCGTATGGCCTACCTTGACTCCTTTAACATCGGTTATGGAATTGAGCATTCCTGTTTTTAATACGCCTATTTCAATTCCATAATCTCGAGCTCTTTTGTTTTGAGAAGGCGCAGTGTTTAAGAACAAGAAAAAGGAAATGAATAGCCAAGGAAGTTTTTTCATAAGTTTTTCATTTTCTCAAATCTACTAAATCCATCACAAAGTTTTAGTGAATCCTTAATACTGATTGAAACTATAAATGAAGAAATACCTTAACTTAATGAAGAGGATATGCCTATGATTTAATCAACTATAGTGTAGCATTCAGCGAATCCGTTGCTTAACGAGTCAAGTGGCATTAATTTAGAACTGCCAATTGTTAAAATCTATAGTCTTGATTTTTGCTAAATGACATTATCAAGTTTAATTTGAATAATTTTAAAAAGATATATTAAGTTGATTTAAAAATGATAGAGCACTTTTTTCAATGTCCTTATTGTTGTGAGCAAATATCAATGTTATTAGAAGAGTCTAATGAGGTTCAAAATTACATTGAGGACTGTGAAGTTTGTTGTCAGCCAATACAAATAGAGTATCTATTTCAAAATGAACTTCAGAATTTTAATATAGTTTAAATCTGCTGAATGCAAAAAAGAAAAAAGGTCAAGAAAAAACTCCTACAGTAAAATATGACCTCGATACTTATAGATTTTTTTATAAGGTTTAGTTTTCTTTACCAAACTTCTTCTTCACCAGTAATTTTATTCCCATTTAAAAATTCATCCAAATTAAGAGTTAAAGCATTAAAAAAAATTAATTGTGTATTCATGTCATTTTTTCCACTGACTAATTCCTCTCCAGCAGCATCTAGAATTTTATTTGAAAAGCCTCTTTCATACCATCCCTCTGAAAGAGATTCATCTTTTGAGAATGTTTTTAAACTTACTGGTTCAATTTTATATCGCCCATATTTAAATTTTATATCTAAAATATATCTATATCCTTGATAACCTAAAGTTGATGTAACAACCTCATGGGTTTTTAAAAGTTCTTTAGTAGACCCTTGAATCCTTATAAATTTACCTTTTTCATCTTCAAGAATCATATTGCCATCACTTTTAAAATTTTCATTAAACCAAAGGACTGTTTTATGATACAAATCATCTGGGGTAGCATCTGAATTTCTAATTACATAGTTAGACAATTTTAAGTATTTACCTTGTTTACTTTTTAGACCTTCATTAATAATTATCTCTTTTACAGTGAAAAGGTCCTGTGAAAACGATAAAATTGGTAACAATGATGTGATTATAATGTAAAGTGATTTCATGTTTTATTGATTTAAAATCAAAGTTAATTTTTTAAGAAAAACACAAATTGTTATAGTTACTTCAATTATACTACATCTTCAATCATTTTGGAAATATTGAAGAATTTACCCCAATTCTTTTCCATAACTAAAATGATTTATTATAAAACAATATAGAAGTTCTAAAAGTGCTATAAATAGAGTTGTCTCTGTTCCAGAATTCATTAGAAGAGAGTTGATTTTTAAGAAGAAGGAATTTAATGTTTTCTCAAACTCAACTATTGCATTTAATACACATTATTTTTGTAAGCTGTGGGAGAATCTTAAAAAGAGATCATAATTATTAAAAGAAAGCTAAACAATTTATTCTTTCCGCCACTCTGGAGCAATAGATATCTTTAAGAGAACAGGGGGTATAACCAAGCTACAGAAAGCTATGGGACACTCTTCTATCAATGTTAGTTTGACTTATTTAAGAGGATTAGAAGTTCCCGAACTTAATGAAGTGTTAAGTACTGTATTTAATTGGTTTATTATGGATTGATGTGGTTAAATGAAATATATATCATTTTCCAATACAAAATTGACTAAATATAGTCCCCAAAATATCTTGATCGTTATCTATATTTCCTGTAATCGAGCCGATGAAGTGAATGGCCTCCTTTAGCTCGATACTTAGTAAGTCCCCCGGCAGTGCTTGGTCTAGACCCTCTTGAATGGTCTCAATAGCCCTCAAGGCTTCCGACAAGGCATGGAAATGTCTGCTGTTGTGAATGATCAGATTGGATTCGCTTTTCATATTTTGAATCAGGGTGACCAAGTGGTTTTTTAACGGAGCTAGGCTCATACTGTTTTTTGTTGAAATTCCGAGAGCGATCACCTCAGATTTAAAGTTGATGTTGGATTTAATTTCAGACGCCAAGTCCTCACTGTGCGTATTGTCGTATAAGTCGATCTTGTTTTCTACAAGTAAAATGGAAAGTCCCTCATGGTGCAGCTCTTGGATTTCATTTACAATGACAGGAGCAGTGGTATCCCTTTGATAGAGATAAATTAAAACACGAGCTTTTTTTACCTTTTCTCGCGCTTTTTTTACACCGATGGCCTCTACCACATCGTTCGTCTCTCGTAATCCAGCTGTATCGATAAAGCGAAAGAGAATCCCTCCCAGCACCAAGGTATCTTCGATACTGTCTCGCGTAGTCCCTGGGATGTTCGATACGATGGCTTTTTCTTCTTCGAAAAGTGCATTGAGGAGAGAAGATTTACCTACGTTGGGTTTTCCAGCAATCGCCACAGGAACTCCTTTTTTAATTACATTTCCATAGGCAAAAGAGTTTTTCAAATCGCTGATGTCTTTGTGTAATTTATTTAGTAGGGATCGGAGTTCTTCTAGATTAGCAAATTCTACTTCCTCTTCACTGAAGTCTAATTCAAGCTCAATCAATGCCTTAAATTGGATGAGTTCTTGTCGTAAAGCTTCCATTTTTTTAGAAAACCCACCCCGCATTTGTTGCAGTGCAAGTTGATGTGCAGCTTCACTTTCTGCTGCTATAAGATCGGCGACCGCTTCGGCTTGGCTCAAATCCATTTTTTGGTTCAGGTAAGCTCTCAATGTAAATTCCCCAGCTTGTGCGGGTTTGACCCCTTTGATGAGAAAACAAGAAATGATTTTTTGTTGTATGTAGGAAGATCCATGGCATGAAATTTCTACGACATTCTCTCCTGTATAGGAATTTGGAGCTTTAAACTTGGTGAGCAGAACTTCATCGATGATTTCCCCTTCTGATACAAAATCTCCTAAGACCGTAGTGTTGGCCTGAATTTTATCCCAAGATTCTTTGGATTTGGGTTGAAAAAACGGCGCAGTAAAGTGAAAAGCCTCCTCTCCGGAGAGTCGAATCACACCAATGGCCCCGCTTCCTTCTGGAGTAGCAAGAGCGATGACGGTACCTTCCGTTAGCATAGCTTATATTTTTTTGGTAAATGTTGCTCTGCGTTTGTGGAGTCGGTGTTGATAATTTTTCCACAACTTTTGGATTGCTGTATTTTCTTCTAATTCAGGATTGGTTTCTACAGTAGTGATCTTTTGTTTGTTAAACAACTTTTGCATCTCGTTAAATATGATAGCAGTAATTCCCTTGTTTTGGTAATCGGGATGGACGCCGATCAAATAAAAAGAGGCCCGTTGGTTATAACGCATTGCCTTAAAAAGATAAAAGGCGTTAAACAAGGTCAATTTTCCATTGATTTTTTTCAGTGCTTCGGTAAAAGAGGGCATGGTTATGGAAAAGCAAATCAATTTGCCGTGTTGGTCAACAATACATTTTATAAAATCAGGATTGACAAACTTAAAAAAACGTTTTTTATAGTTTTCGATTTGATATTCTTGAATGGGCACATAGGTTTGCAATTCATTATACGTTTTGTCTAGCAGGTCAAACATTTCATCTATATAAGGAAGAATTTCATTTCGATTTTTGAAATTTAATAAGGTGAGTTGATATCGTTCCATGACTAATTTTGAAAAGCGCTTTACTTTTTCAGGAGACGATTCGAAATCTGTAATTTTTATTTCATATTCCACCCACCTCGCTGCAGTCTGAAAACCGAGTTGTTCTAAATGCTTGGCGTAATAGGGAGCATTGTAAAGAGTAATCATGGTATTTCGCTCTTCAAAGCCCTCCACAAGAAGGCCGGCTTTGTCTAGATTAGAAAAGCCTACAGGACCTTCTATGTTTTTCAATTGGTGTTCTTTTCCAAAAGCGACAACCTGTTCCAAAAGAAGTCGGGTCACTTCAATATCATCCACTACATCAAACCAACCAAATCGAACTTTACTTTTTTTAACCTCATTGATCTCGATCCAGTTAATTATCGCGGCGATGCGACCTACGATTTGTGCCCCTTTGTAGGCAAGAAAAAAACGGGCTGTAGCATTTTGGTATACTGGATTTTGTTCTGGAGTTATCGTTTCAATTTCGTCTTTGGTTAAAGGCGGAACCCAATAGGGGCTGTCTTTGTATAACTGAAAAGGAAATTTTACGAAAGCAAGATAATCTTCGCGGGTTTTAGCCTCTTTAATATGGATATCTTTACTCATTTCTTCAGTTGCGTTTTGCTTTACGGTTTCTTTTTCGCTCAGTTTTTGAATTTTTATTCAACGTTTTTCTCAGTTTTCTTTCTCCTTTTTTATTTGATTTTGCTTCAATTTCTTCGGCTGAGATAAAATCTTTATGAAAATCCAAGCGGTAAGATACGCCAACATTTGCAAAAATGCTACTGGGTGTACTTTTTGACGAGGCGCCTAAGGTAGCTTCTAGTTGGATGTCGTCTGAGAAGAGATAAGCCGCTCCAAGACGGTAAAAGGAATCTCGGAATAAATCACTTTGACTGCCCTGATGCTCTACGTATACAGACCATAAGGGGTCTAATGTGTGCGTCAGAGTCAGGATGTAGCTCATCTCGGGATAATCGGACAAATACCGATCGTAATTAAAATTCGTTACAAAGACCCAAGTTCCTAAAAAATGCGATTGAGTTGCCAGGGTTCCTCGAAGATGAACAGGAGGTTCCTCATCGGGAGGAACTCCTAGGTTTTGGAAAAGAAGGGGGCGGTAAATACTTCCAAATACATTATTGTAAGGAAACGGATTGTCTTTTCGACTGTAATTACCTCCTAAAGTCAATGAAACTGCTGGAATTAAATCTCTTAATTTGAAACCATTGTTGGCCTTCCAACTGTAAACATTAACATCGCGCTCTTTCTTGAAGGGATCGTAAAGAAGGTATTTAAATCCGATAAAATTTTGTATAAAACCCTGTTTGGGGGTTCGTAGAGGTTGAGCAGCGAGTTTAGAATTCAAACTCCCTCTTAGATATTTACTCTCCACGGTCAGCTCTAAAGTTTCCAACCAAAAACCCCATCGCAGGGAAAGGAACCCGATTCCTCCATCAAAAGTAGAGTTGTTGTATCCACTATGGGAATAATGACGAAAGGCCAAGCCAAATTCAGCTTGGATAACGTTTTTTCCCACAGCAAAGGCTCCAATAGAGGCTCCAGGACGATTGGAATTGATCTGATCGGTGTATTGCGCTTGCACTATTACAGAACCGAGAATTAAAAAAAGGGCAAATCGGTTAAAAAACATACGGCAAATATAAGGTAAGAATCTATGAAATTTTGTGATCCTCGGTGCTTAATGCAGGAGAAAATTTCGCAGATTCAAAACGAAATAGTTACATTTGATTGATAAACAAACTCCTTTGGCGTGTTTTTAAAATTCTTGTTGTTTTTTTTGGGTGGAATCTATCTTTTGCGATTGCTTTCTCCTTTTTTATTTAAACTGATGTTTTCGAGTTTAGCAAAAAAAGCAAATAAAGCGCAATCTTCTGAACCCCAAAAAAAGCCCAAAAAAAAGAAGGCTTCCGATACATTAGGTGAATACATCGATTATGAAGAAGTGGAATAAAAACGTACTTCCTTCTACGATTTTGTACCATGCAGGAATAGTCCTTGGTTTTGCACTCGTAGCGCTTCTGTTTTATTACCCTTTATTATCTGGAAAGACTTTATTGCAATCTGACATTCGACAATATCAGGGGATGTCTCGACAATTGCAAGAACATCGAGAAGCTACTGGCGAAGAAACGTATTGGATCGACAATGCCTTTGGTGGGATGCCCACCTATCAATTGGGTGCAAAGTTTCCAGCAGATGTGCTGCAGCCTATTTATTCGTTTTTTCGAATTTTACCTCGACCCGCTCACATCCTTTTTCTTTATCTACTAGGGGTCTATTTGGTTTTACTTATTTTAAAAAAACCCTGGCCTGTAGCGCTTTTTGGCTCCCTTGCTTTTGGCTTTTCCACTTACTTACTCATCATTTTACAAGTCGGACACAATACCAAAGCGTTGGCAGTGAGTTTTTTTCCTTTTGTCTTTGGGGGTGTACTTCTTTTACTACAAAAGCGGTGGTTCTGGGGTGTTTTGCTGAGTTCATTAGCCTTGGGGATGCAGATTCGAGCCAACCATTATCAAATGACCTATTATCTCTTGATGCTGCTGGGACTTTTGGTTTTGGTTTATTGGCATCATTCTTTAAAAAATAAGCAAATAAAAAGCTTTCTTCAATCCCTAGGTGCATTAATTGCTTCTGGTATTTTGGCACTTGGGTTTAATGCCACACCGCTTTTGGCAACTGCAGAGTATACTGATTTTAGTACGCGAGGTAAAAGTGAGTTGAAACAGAATGCAGACGGCAGTCCAAAAGAACAATCTACGGGTTTAGACTTTGACTACATCACTGAATACAGTTATGGGATTTTTGAAAGTTTGAATCTTATTGCCCCTCGAGTTCAAGGGGGAGGGTCCAGTGAAGATCTGGGTACAAAGCACGGCGTATATGATTTCTTGATTGACAATGGCGCTTCTCCAAATCAAGCTCGGGAATTTTCAAAAAATGTCCCGACCTACTGGGGGGAACAACCCATTTTAGAGGCGCCCGCTTATATTGGAATTACAGTGTTCTTTTTTGCATTGTTTGGATTTTTCTTTAGCCGTGGACCCCTGCGAACGACCTTGGCGCTGGGAGCTCTTTTTTCCCTTTTGCTCTCTTGGGGTAAAAACTTGAGTTTCTTAACTGCATTTTTTGTTTCGTATTTTCCACTTTACAATAAGTTTCGAGCGGTTTCTTCCATTCAGGTCGTCTTGGAGTTTTGTCTTCCGATGTTAGCCGCCATGGGACTTTTTCATGTTTTTTACAGCACACAAAAATTGGAGCTCAAGCGGTTTTTGAAAATCGCGGCAATTCCCATAGTACTGTTTACACTGGTACTACTGACCCAAGGGATGTTGTCTTTTTCAGGAGCTAATGATGCCTATTTTAAAGAAATCTACGGGACAGCTTTAGTTTCTCAGATTCGCGAAGCCCGGATTTCCATTTTTCAGTCTGATCTATTCAGAGGTATTTTATTTTGTGTGCTGTTGACTAGTTTAATTTATCTCTATCAAACCAAAAAAATTAAAAGAGGGTTGGCCTTAAGCTTGGTCATTGGACTACTGATCATTGACTTAATTGGAATATCCAATCGTTATATTGATCGAGAGACTTTTGTTTCCAAACGATTTACAAATGCTCCCTTTCGAATGACAGCCGCAGATCAGGCCCTACTCCAAGACCAGGACAGGTTTAGGGTGTACGAACCCCAATTAGTTTTAACAGGAGCCCGAACAGCTTATTTTCACAATGCTTTGGGGGGCTATCACGGTGCTAAGCCAAGACGCTTTGAAGAACTTTTTGAAGCGTATAGCGCGCAGCAAAACACGGGAATCCTTGATTTTTTAAATGTCAAATACATCCTGTATCCAGAGGAGGAAAGCGGGGAACTGAAACCCCTGCTCAATCCCAAAGCTTTGGGTCCCGCCTGGATGGTTTCAGAGATTGAGACCAAAGCAACTCCAGATGCGCTTTTAAAAGCATTAAAAGAAACAGATTTTAAAACCACTGCCTTGGTTTTGGATCACGACTTACCAGCTGATTTTCCCAAACAGTATACTCTAGATTCACTAGCGCAAATAACCCTTTCCAAGGTAAAACCCGATCAGTTGACTTATCGTGTACAAACGACAACCCCAGCATTTGCTGTTTTTTCGGAAATGCATTACCCCAAAGGATGGAAGGCAACCCTAGACGGAAAACCAGTGCCAATTATCAATGTAAATTATGTGTTGCGGGGAGTACAGGTTCCTGCCAATGCTTCCGTAATTGAATTTCGATTTGAGCCTGCGGTGATCAAACAAGGGACACGACTTCGGTGGCTTAGTTTGGGGCTGTTCGCAATCAGTATCTTGGTTTTGGGATATTATCAATATTTTAAAACGAAGAGCTGAAAGCTATGGGAATCATCGCCAAACAAACCCTGTACAACATGATCAGTATTGGTGTAGCCTTCCTGATCGGGGCTATCAATATGCTCTTTTTGTATCCGACCTATCCCGGCAAAGAATTTCAAGGCTTGGTGGTCGCCCTTTTAGCCAATTCAAATCTGATTCAACCCTTTATCTCCTTTGGAGTTCAGCATACCTTAATCAAGTTTTTTAGCAGCTCTAAGGATAAAGAAGAACAAGACCGATTACTTTGGTTTGTTTTGCTCTTTCCTTTACTCATTTTAATAATACTAATCCCCCTGTACTTTTATTTTAACCTTGAGATTCTCAATTTCTTATCCAATGATAATGAAGGGGTGGCACGCTTTCCCTTTTTAATCATTGCAATTGCTGTTTCTACTGCTTATTTTGAAGTCTTCTACAGTTGGTTGCGGGTTCATTTAAAATCGGTTTTTGGTAATTTTTTAAAGGAAGTATATCCCAGATTTTTAACTTTTACATTGCTGGTCTGTTTTGCGTTCCAATGGATTGATTTGAACACGTTTATCAACTATCTGATTGGTGGGTATTATCTGCGTTTACTGATTATCATGGGATATAGTTTTTCAGTTTACATCCCTAAGTTTCAATGGAAACTCCCTTCATCTTGGCGTGAGATGTTACGTTACAGCGGACTGATTTTCCTCTCTGGAGCTGCGGCGAGTTTTATCTTGGATATTGATAAGTCCATGATTTTTTCTTTGACAACCGATGCCAATGTAGCCTTTTATGCCGTAGCACTCTATATCGCTGCAGTAGTGGAAGCCCCCGGGAGAGCCATGTTTCAAATCACGAGTCCCTTAGTAGCTCAAGCCTTAAACGCGAACGATGTTGAACGTTTGGAACGTCTTTTAAAAAAGAGCAGTATCAACCTGATGATTGTTTCTGGATTCCTGTTTTTACTGATCAACCTCAACTTAAAAGATTTTTATCAAATCATCAATCAAGAGGGTTATGCTTCTGCAATAGGGGTTGTTATTTTGGTCTCTTTGGGGAAATTATTTAGTGTGTCTATGGGTTGCCTCAACAACATCATTAGTAATTCAAAGTACTATTCCTATGTTTTTTGGTTTTCTATATCTTCTGCGATAATGGCAGTTATTTTAAATTATATTTTCATTCAATCCCACGGCATTATCGGTGCAGCTTTTGCAACGGTACTCGTCATACTCTTTATCAATTTGTGTAAAATTCTTTTGATTCAATTTTTATTTAAAATTCATCCCTATTCTACTAAAACCCTTGGGGTCATATTGAGTATGGGGTTGATTTATGCCGTGATTGATCAAATACCGACTGTAGTAAACCCCTGGCTGTCCATCCCATTGCGTAGTGTGTTGATTTTAGGGCTTTTCAGTATTCCCTTATTTACTTTTCGCTGGTCTTCGGATATAGAATCGCTCATTCAGGATTTTCGCAAGCGACTATTTTAATTTTTCTACCAGATATTTCCCTGTATGCGATTTAGGAAGTTTTGCAATGGCTTCAGGAGTTCCTTGCCCTATTAAATAGCCACCTGCATCTCCCGCTTCGGGACCTAGGTCTATAAGATGATCCGCACATTTGATCAATTCGAGATTATGCTCTACCACAACAATAGTGTGTCCTCGGTCAATCAACGCATTGAACGAAGTGAGCAATTTTTGGATGTCGTGAAAATGAAGTCCCGTGGTAGGTTCGTCGAAAATGAAAAGTACTTTTTCCTTTGAAGAACCCTGACTGATAAACGAAGCCAATTTTATTCGCTGTGCTTCACCCCCCGATAGAGTAGCAGAAGATTGGCCAAGGGTTACATATCCCAATCCCACGTCTTGGAGTGGTTGTAATTTTTGAATAATTCGCTTTTGATCATGAGAAACAAAAAAATCGATAGCGTCATCCACGGTCATGCAGAGGAGGTCATCAATATTTTGGTCGTGAACTTTCACTTTTAAAACTTCTTTTTTAAAGCGTTTGCCGTTGCAGTGCTCACATTCTAAAATGACATCTGCCATAAACTGCATCTCGATGGTAACGGTTCCTTCACCTTTGCAATGGTCACAGCGCCCTCCATCTACATTAAAAGAAAAATGTTTGGGCTGATAGTTTCGGTTTTTAGATATCGGTAAAGAAGCGTACAAGGAACGAATCTCATCATAAGCCTTGATGTAAGTCACAGGATTGGATCGGGAAGATCTTCCAATGGGATTTTGATCTACAAACTCGACACTGCGAAGGGTGTCTAAATTTCCTTTCAACTCAGTGTAGGATCCAGGCTTTTCACTGTAAATGTCAAAATGACGGAGTAGGGCAGGATAAAGGATTTTTTTGACCAAGCTGGATTTACCACTTCCAGACACTCCACTAACAACAGTAAGTACTCCCAATGGGATTTCGAGATCAATATTTTTGAGATTTTGCTCTCTTGCACCTTTAATTTCAATTTTCTTTTTCGAAGTTCTCCTCTTCTTTGGGACTTCAATTTTTTTGGTCCCATTGAGATAGGCTGCGGTCAGTCCATCGCTTTTTAATACTTGTTTTAAGGGTCCTTGGGCAATTATCTGACCTCCCAAAGTACCTGCCTCAGGACCAATATCAATGACTTGATCAGCCGCATTCATGATTTCCTCATCGTGTTCTACAACAATGACGGTATTGCCCAAATCTCTTAGATTTTTTAAAACTTCAATCAGGCGTTCGTTGTCCCGAGGATGCAATCCGATAGAAGGTTCATCGAGAATGTACATGGAGCCCACCAAACTGCTTCCTAGGGAAGTGGCCAACTGTATGCGTTGCGATTCACCTCCAGACAAGGTGTTGGACCGTCGGTTTAGCGTCAGGTATCCCAAACCAACTTCCTGGACGAATTTCAATCGACTGTTGATTTCAATTAACAAGCGTTCAGCGATTTCCTGATCGTGCGCCTTTAATTCTAGATTCTGGAAAAAACGTGCTAAATTATCTAAGGAGATCTGAAGCAAGTCTCCGATGCTTTTTCCTCCAACTTTTACGTAGTTGGCCTCTTCTTTAAGACGTGTTCCTTCGCATTGGGCGCACGAAGTTTTTCCTCGATAGCGAGAAAGGAGTACACGGTTCTGGATTTTGTAATTCTTTTTTTCGATTCGTTTAAAAAAGTCATGGATTCCAGTAAAGTGGGAATTGCCTTTCCAAAGAAGCTCCTTTTGTACTTTGATAAGTTCGAAATACGGTTTGTGAATAGGAAAGTCAAAGAGATAGGCGCTGTTGACGAGTTTATCGTAAAACTTTACCATAGTGGAGCCGCGCCAAGGCACGATGGCTTGATCATAGATCGACTTGCTCGTATCGGGAATGACCAATTCGGGATCAATACCCATCACATCACCAAAGCCTTCACAAACCGGACAGGCCCCCAGTGGATTGTTAAAACTAAATAAATGGACACTAGGCTTTAAAAAGGTCAAGCCATCCAATTCAAATTTATTTGAAAATACTTCACGACGCTTGTCTTCAAGGTGTAGTAAAGAACAGATCCCTTTTCCTTCATAGAATGCCAATTCAATCGCATCGGCTACACGGTTGTAAAAGTCTTCTTTATGGCGAACCACCAAACGGTCAATGACCAAGTTAAAACCCTTTTTTGGAGCAATTTCCAAGGTGTCTAAAGTTTGCGTTTCCCCGTTGACGTATATTCGGGCAAATCCCTGCTGAATAAAGATTTTTATTTTTTCGTCTAAAGTGCGGTGGGATTCTGCCTCAACTGGGGCGAGCAGCAACAACCGAGCTCCAGTCTCTAAGCTTTTGATTTGATCGAGAACGTCTCGGACACTGTCTTTTTTAACTTCTTTTCCTGAAATTGGAGAATGGGTTTTACCGATACGTGCAAAAAGTAGTTTTAGATAATCGTAAATTTCGGTCTTGGTGCCCACGGTAGAGCGTGGATTGGAGGTGCTCACCTTTTGTTCTACCGCAATCGCTGGGGAAAGCCCTTTGATGAAATCCACCTTGGGTTTGTTCAAACGACCCATAAACTGTCTTGCATAAGAAGAAAGACTCTCTACATAACGGCGTTGGCCTTCCGCGTAGAGGGTATCAAAAGCTAAAGAAGATTTTCCCGATCCGGACAAGCCCGTAATCACACTCATTTGATTTCGAGGGATGGCAAGATCTATGTGTTTTAAATTGTGTAAATGGGCTCCTTTGATAACGATATGTGTCTTCGGATTGTAATCCAAAATGTTTTTCATAGCTTTTTTTAAGGCGCATAAATTACGATTTTTAAATGAGAATCTACCCGAAAGGACTTGCTGATAATATCAACAATTAAAGCAAGGAAAGAGCAGAGAAAAGGGTAAAAAAAGGAACGGATAGTATAAAGTTTTAAAAATTTGTATATTTGCACAAAATAGTTTGCCTATAGCATAAAATTACTTTTAAACATTACGGAATTTTTAAACAGTTCAGTTAACTAAGTAATTTAATTATGCACTCCAATCAATCTTCTCAGCACACAGATGCACAACTGGTTTCAAGCTACCTCAACGGTTCTGAATACGCACTAGAACAGCTGATTAATCGCCATCAACTACAGATATTTAATTTTATTAATTCTAAAATTAATGATCGCGACACTTCTGAAGACCTTTTTCAAGACACCTTTATCAAAGTAATCCGCACACTAAAGAGTGGGGCTTACAATGAAGAGGGGAAATTTCTGCCTTGGGTCATGCGTATTGCACACAATTTGGTAATCGACCATTTTAGAAAAAGTAATCGCATTCCAACTGTAGGGAACAAAGAGGATTTTGATATTTTTCAATTCATTTCTGATAAGTCACCAAATGCGGAAAGTACGCTTGTCCAAGAACAGGTTTTAAAGGATCTTCAAAAATTGATTCAGGAATTGCCTGAAGATCAAAAAGAGGTATTGATCATGCGTTTATACCGCGATATGAGCTTTAAAGAAATCGCCGAAAACACCAATGTTAGTATCAATACAGCTTTGGGAAGAATGCGATACGCCATTATCAATCTGCGTAAATTGATTACCGAACATCAAATTATTTTAGAAGCCTAGCAATTTTTGATGTTTTTTGCCGTTCTTAGTAGTATAGGATTCATTTATGGCAAAAAACTACTCTCAAGACAAGTCTGTTACTTCTGAATGGGTGCCGAGCAAGTATGTGATTCAACGTATTTTGGCATTTTCAAAGGCGTATCAAGAAACTCAGGAAGAAAAAGATCCTTTAGATTTACTTAAGAATTAAATTTCTTCAGCACTGATTTTCTTCCAATAGTACGGGTGATAGCGTCTTTTTCTAAATCCCATCCTCTGGCTGGCGAATACTCCCTGCCGTACCAAATAATTTGGAGGTGTAAATCATTCCACAATTCTTCTGGAAAGAGGCGTTTGGCGTCTTTTTCCGTCTGAACAACATTCTTTCCATTTGAAAATCCCCAACGGTACATAAGTCTATGTATGTGCGTATCCACTGGAAAGGTTGGAATACCAAAGGCTTGTGCCATCACTACAGAAGCTGTTTTATGTCCTACTGCTGGGAGCTCCTCCAATTCCTCATAGGTTTGGGGAACTTTGCCCTGGTATTTTTCCAAAAGTATATGAGAAAGTCCATAAATCCCCTTTGATTTCATCGGGGATAATCCAACTGGGCGAATGATGTCACGTATTTCTTCTACGCTCAGTTTGATCATCTCTTTTGGCGTTTCGGCCTTGGCAAATAGCAGCGGGGTGATTTGATTCACACGAACGTCTGTGCTTTGTGCGGAAAGTAACACGGCGATGAGTAGAGTGTAGGGATCGCTGTGATCCAAGGGAATTGGAATTTCTGGATAGAGGTCCTGTAAGGCTTTGATCACAAAGTCAACTTTTTCTTTTTTGGTCATTCTTTTGTATTCTTAATAGCTTTTGTAATTTAGAAAAAAAATAAGTTATGAAGACATTACAAGTAGGGGATTCAGTGCCCCATTTTTCCGTAGTAGACGATAGAGGAAAGACCCAGTCACTAGGTGATTATAAAGGTCAAAAAGTAGTTGTTTTCTTTTATCCCAAAGCCAATACACCCGGTTGTACCGCAGAGGCTTGCGATTTGAGAGATCATTATAAAGAATTGCAGGAGGCGGGGTATGCCCTTCTAGGAGTTAGTGCAGATTCTGTAAAAATGCAACGCAATTTTTCCGAAAAGTTTGACTTTCCTTTTCCTTTATTGGCAGATGAGAACAAAGAAGTCATCAATGCCTTTGGTGTATGGGGACTTAAAAAGTTTATGGGTAAAGAATACGACGGCATTCATCGTAAAACCTTTATCATCGACGAAAAAGGAGTAGTAGAACGTGTCATTGATAAGGTCAAAACGAAAGAGCATGCAGCTCAGATCTTAGAATAGCCCATCAAGATAAGAAAAGTATGGCGGTTGGTTCTCACCAACCGCTTTTGTTGTTATAAGCCTGCGATTTCTAAAAGAATCTTTGCGAGTTCCCCAGGTTGAGAAAAGTTAGGAGTATGACTTGTGTTCAAGCTGAATACTTTTTCTACTTTTCCCTGATACATACTCCGCTGAACGGCAATTGGAATGGCGCGGTCTTCCGTACATTCGATATAGTGCTTCGGAAGCATTCCAAAGTTTTTATCTGTGATTTCAAGTTCATAGCCTAAAGGAGCTACGGGCTCTGGAACAATACTGGGTTTGGCAGCCTCAAAGGCTTCTAGCGGGATATCGTGTGCAAAGGCGTTGTGCATTTCGGCTTCTTTGACCAATGCGTATTCTTCGTTTTCTGTAAGATAAAAATTCTCTACTGCCTTTGAACCTTCTACCCCTGAGACCGCTTTAAAAAAGGAGCCTCCCTCAGGAAGTAAAAAGGCTGTGAGATAGACTAGTTTTTCAATCTTCTCAGGATGTAATTCCGCTACACGACTGATGGTAATACCATTAAAGCTGTGCCCCACTAAGATTACGGGCTCCTTTTGGGTGTCCAGAAGATCCGTAATGGTTTTTAAATAGCGCTCCATTGAAATTTCACTGGAAGGGGTTGCATCGGTGCCATGGCCGCGTAAGTCAGGTGTAAAGACACAATGTCCTGCCTCAAGTAATGGTTTTGCTACCTGTTCCCATTGCCAACCGCCTAACCAAGCAGAATGAACCAATAAAAAACGCGCTTGACGCGTTTCAGGTGCCGTTTCAGTAATTTCTGAGTTATCGGTTGTATTCGATTTTTGAGTGTTTTTACAGCTACTGAGACTCAAGATGAGTAGGCACAGTACTGCTAGATTGGATTTGTACATGATATAGGATTTGGATTAAATGAATTTAAATTTAGCTAAAAGTTAAACTAGGGATGGTCTTCCTTTTAACGGTTTTTTAATACTTAAACCTAGCTTCTTAAATCGGTTAGAAGTTCCTTATATAGTCGTTTTACATATAGGTTTCCAAAACCATAGTGGGCTTCTCGTTCGCAGAACACGTGAAAGATAGGGTCAAATTCCTTTGTGTTCAATTCTTCGAGTATTTGTTTTAGTTCTTCTTTTGGACGTCCAATGCCTTCTGAGGGGAAACGCTCTGTATGGTATGCTACTGCGTCTGGAACAAAAGGAAAGCTGTCTTGCAGTGCGGCTGCTACTGTTTTTAAGCGATCGAAATCTGATTTTTGAAAGGCCTCCCAAAGAAAAGCCCAAGAGGTAAGATCCTCTAGCGGCAAACGCTGTTTATAGCAGTGTTCTAATTCGCTGCAACTTACTTTTCCAAACGCATAGGGAGTGTGTTGTGGAGGGTGTACCAAAAAAAGAGCACCCTGATGCCCTTTTTTTTGGAGTAAAAATAGGCAAAACCACAGATTGACTTGACAAAACAAATCGTCTTCAAACCAGAGATTGATTTCGGCGGAATCGGGGAGTTTTAGAATTTGATAAAATAGGGCTGCAACCTCTTTTTTATACTCCAGTTGAACTTCTTTCCCGTAGTGTTTGTTGAGGTAGGTTTTTCGTTCTTCAAAAAATTGGGACAGCGAACTCTCACGTACAGGACCTTCCACCAAACATTCCCTGCAGACCAGTCTAGTTCCTTCTACTGAATTGGGAAATTGATGGAGAAGCGCGTCTCCGTTGAGAATGTGGAAAATTGAGTTCATAGTATTGAATGTAAGGGATTGTCTGGAATTTAACAAGAAATAATTTGAATGGACTTTTTTTAAATTCAGCTATTAGCAAGTTTTAATGCTATTTCAATAGATATTTTTCTAATAAAGTTTCCTACGGAATGTAGTCCCACTGAATAAGTTCATCCTTATTCTTTATATGTTTAGTAGCTCCATCATGAATTAGGATGATTCGAGTTGCCACATCAAGTATGTTTCTGTAATCATGATCGGTAATTATAAAACCTTTTTCTCTAGACTGTTTTTTTAGCAAACTTTTGATTTCATCTTTATAGACAGGAGCAATTCCATTAAACGATTCGTCAAGTAGGGTGTATTCAGAATTTGAATAAATCAGCAATAAGACTTCTAGCAATCTTCTTTCACCACCAGAAAGTTGTAAAGGTTTTTTATGGAGTGAAATGTTGATGACGGGATGTGATTTGATACGGACTCCATTTTCAGGGGTACAGAATAATTTTATTAGCGTACTGACTTTTAAATGTTTTGGCAAAAAATGATTTTGTGGTAAATATTTTATAGGATTAGTAGTTTTGGTTGACCCAGTAATAACCTTATCATCTATTCGTATAAATTTTGTATCTGCCTTACGCGCACCAAAAATAATTTGCAAAAGCGTTGATTTTCCTGACCCATTTCGCCCAAGAAGACCTACAATTTTCCCTTTCTTGCATCCAAGATAAACATCAGTTAAAATCTGTTTACCATCAAAACTTTTTGTTACGCTATCCACATGAAGCCCATTCATAAGAAGATAGTAATTACCCCTGTAATTAGTCCAATTGATACTGTAAAAAGCCAGAGCTGCAACTTGCTAAGACCTAAGTTTAGATAAAAATAATACTCATCGCTGTTAAATTCATAAAACCAAAAATGAAAAAAAGGATTAAAAACGATAAACGTTGCTCCAAAAAATTGCATTGAAAATATACTCTCACTATTTGGTTCAAAAAATCCAAACATACTCGACATTGTTGAGACAGGAATAAGGAGCTTACTGTAGAATAACAATAATAATTTAAGTTTCATGGCAGTTGGAGTTGAGTCTATGCCCAATATACCAAAAAAGCTAGAATTACATTTATTGCCGAGGCTAAATATACTTAGGATTTAATCCCAAACATTTGATTTTTCTTAATGAGTTCGGCAATTCCTTCGGGCAGGTGTTTTTCCCAGTCAGGTTCTCCGTCGCGAATTTGTTGAAGAATTTTTCTGCTAAAAATGTTGAGGTACTCTTCTTCAAAATTAAAAATATCGACCACCTTCCCGTTGTATTTAAAGAATTTGTAGAAATCCTTCATTCGGGGGTGGAGCTTGAGGTTGGTACTGTTGATGACCGTGCCGTTATCGTCTTTCATCGGGTAGAGATACACTTTGAGGTTGTTGTAAAACATCTTTCCAAAGGCTTCTAGTATTCCTCCCCCCAGGTCTTGGTAGTATTGTTCATCAAAAATTTCCACAAAATTGTTGACTCCCATGCTCAATGCCATTTGTTTTTTGGTGTATTGGGAAAGGTAGTCCACCAGCTTGTAGTATTCTTTAAAATTTGAAATCATGACCACATGACCCAAAGAACAGAGCAGTTTGGCGCGATCCATAAAGTCTTTTTCGTCAATTTCACCCTGTGCACGAAGGTTGGAAAGGGTAATTTCAAAAATCACCACCGTTTTTTCTTCTTCTACTTCAGATTCGTGGATAAAGGCATCGAGGGCTTTTTCAAACATATCGATATTAACCCGTGTTACAGGTCGAAAGCTACCCCGCAGGGTGAGGATATTCTTTTTGTATAGCTCTCGTGCAGGTAAGATGTTATTGCCTTCAGGATTGAACATGACTGCGTCGGTCATGCCGTTGCGAACCAGTTGTAAACTCATCAATCGATTGTCCACCCCCTTAAACAAGGGCCCTTTAAAATTGATCGTATCAATTTCTATGGCATCTTCATCGATATTGTCGTACAGGTAACGCAAGAGCTTTTTAGGTTCTTGGTATTTGTAAAAGGCACCATAAACTAGGTTGACCCCGATGAGGCCCAATACCTCCTGCTGGAGGCGTGCTTCCGTTTGATGAAAACGAACGTGGAGTGTGATTTCGCTATAGGATTGTTTTGGATCGACTTGATATCGAATTCCCATCCAGCCGTGGCCCTTAAATTTTTTTGCAAAGTCTATAGTGGTTACCGTATTGGCATAGGTAAAGAACATTTTGTTGGGATTTTCTTCTCGGGAAATGCGCTCTTCAAGAAGTTGCATTTCGTGATCCAACATTTTATTCAGACGCGCTTCGGTGACATAGCGTTTGTCGTCTTCTTCACCATAGATGTTGTCACTAAAGTTTTTATCGTAGGCGCTAATGGTTTTTGCGATGGTTCCTGAGGCACCTCCAGAGCGAAAAAAATGTCGCGCTACCTCTTGTCCTGCACCAATTTCAGCAAAGGTACCATAGATGTATTTGTTTAAATTGATGCGAAGGGCTTTGGCTTCGCCGGAGGGCCGGTTTTCCAATTCAGTTTCTCCGGGTAATTGTTCGGACATACTCGTTTTTATGTTGGTTTTTCAAATCTACAAAGATTGTGCAATTAAAGGACAAAGATTACCTTTGAAAAACATGATCAAAGTTACTTTTTTAGGTACAGGAACTTCTCAGGGGATTCCTGTGATTGGGAGTACCCACCCAGTATGTTTGAGCAGTGATCCAAAGGACAAGCGCTTGCGGGTTTCAATACTAGTGCAGTGGGAGGACATCAATTTGGTAGTGGATTGCGGCCCTGATTTCAGACAGCAGATGCTTCGTGAAAACCTTCAACATTTGGATGGTATCCTGTTTACTCATGAACATGCAGATCACAGTGCAGGAATGGATGATATTCGTCCCTTTTTCTTTCGCCAGGGGGCTATTCCCATGTACGGAAGCCAAAGGGTGATAGACAATTTCACTCAGCGGTTTAATTATATTTTTTCCAATGAAAATAAATATCCAGGGGCGCCTTCAGTAGACGTTCATAGAATCAGCTCAAAACATTCTTTTGATTTTAAAGGAAAAAAAATCACCCCAGTTGAAGTTCTCCACGAGCAGCTCCCTGTTCTGGGGTATCGCATTGATGATTTTTGTTATCTCACCGATGTAAAAACCATCAGTGATCAAGAACAAGAGAAGTTAAAAGGCCTTGACGTTCTCGTTTTAAATTGTCTACGAAAGGAAGTGCACCCAAGCCATTTGAATCTTGAAGAAGCCTTACATCTGATTGAAAAACTCAAGCCCAAACGCTCTTATTTAACCCATATCAGCCATTTAATGGGATTTCATGAGGAAGTCAGTACAGAATTGCCTCCAAATGTTTTTTTAGCCTATGACACCTTAAGCCTAAGCTCAACCTAATAGTCACTTATGAAATTTAAAATTGTTCTTTATCTATTCCTATTTGCTTGTATCGTTCTTTTTTATCAAATTTTCAATACCAATAAAATCCTGAATCATCAAGACGAGCTAATTCAAAACCAGTACCAAACGCAACTACAACTCAAAGACTCCCTTGCCAAATTAAAGCGATTTCAAGATACGTTTGCCTATTTTTCGTTAGCGGGTAATTCAAATTTAAAGGAAGAAATAACAAATGCATCACTGCTGGAAAAACAAGTGCGGGAGCAGTTGCTCACAATGAATACAGGTAAAGGACTGAAAGCACTCCTAAAGTTAAGCTCAGGTCGATTTTTAATCGACAAGGTAAAAGTTGTCAATCAGGAATGGGTCCTCATCGGTTTTAAATCGGATAAAAATTGGGGACAGGCGCTGTTGGAGTACAAGCAGCAAGCCTCTGGCGACTTTGATTTTAACGTGATCAGATTTTTTGAAAAATCTCTATAATTCGGTCTTTTCCAACCACCCTAAAAGTCGTGTAAAGTTTTCCTGCGAAACACTGTGTCCTTCAGGAAACTCGTGATATTCTATTTCGGTATATTTTTCGCTAAGAGGCAAAATGGTAGCTCTTGCTTTTTCTACTGGGATGACAACATCCGAGATGCCATGGGCTGCATAGGCCAAAAAGGTCGGAGGTTGTGAGGTGTCCACACTTTCGTGAACCAATCCGCTAAGCGCTACAATTCGGCGAATCTTTTTGGGGGTGCTAAAGGCCAGTGCCCAGCTTAAAATTGATCCTTGACTAAAACCTAATAAGCTGATATCATTAGAGTTAAGATCATATTTTTTAATTAAAAGATCAATGTTCTCATTCAATAAATCTACCGCACTCCAGGCCGCTTCCAGTTCAGAAGTAAACGTAGCGTCTTCCTTGGGATAGAGAGGGTACCAAGCGTAACCGCCCGGGGATAAATTTAGTGGTGCTTGTAGGGCAATGATTGTATGTGATTTAGGAAGATAGGGCGCAAAGGAAAACAAATCGTCTGCATGACTTCCATACCCGTGAATTAAAAAGATTACAGGACTTTTTTCGAGCGTGTTAATTCCTTGACGGATGCGATATTCTAGCATAAATTGAATTCTAAGATGGGTTCATTTGGATTTTCTCTCCACGAATACAGCCGTAAACGGTTCCGCGAGTTGGAGTTCCGATAAACATACAGTTTTTGGAGCTTGAATAGAGTTGACTCTCTTCAAACTCAGCATTTCCGTGGGGAGTAAACAGGGTGAAATCTGCAGTTGCTCCTACATTAAAAGGAGGTTCTTCAATACCAAACCGTTTCTTGCCTCGGGTTAGAAAGGAGATGACCTTTGCTAGTGGAAAGTAATTTTGGAGTACGAGAAACGCAGCTTCAAGCCCGATACTTCCCGCTTCCGATTCGACAAAGTCAAGGTTTTTAATTTCGGGGTTGATGGGTTGGTGTAAGCTACTAACCATATCGAGGGTTCCGTCTAAAAGTCCTTCTCGGAGTGCTTTTTGATCCTCAGCAGTTCGCAAGGGAGGTTGGAGTTTAAAATTGGGATTGAAGTCCATTAACTGTTCTTCAGTATAGAGCAAATGGGGAATTCCAACTCCACAACTCACGTTGAGCCCTTTCTTTTTTGCTTCGCGTATCAATTGAACGCTCGTGGCACATGAAACATAGGGAATATGAAGCTTCCCATGGGTGTACTCTAAAAGCTGGAGGTCACGTGCCAAGGGAGCGGTTTCTGCAACTTCTGGGATGCCTTTAAGGCCTAAATTGGTACTGATAGTCCCTTCGTGCATTTGTCCGGTATGGATCAAATTCAAATCGAGGGGATAGGCTTGAATAAGACCATTAAAACTTTGAACGTAGTCCAAGGCAATTCGCAAAAGACTAGGGTTTTTCTGTGCCGTATTAAAGTCTCCAAAAGAGCGCGCGCCTGCTTTGTGAAGGTCGTAAAGCGAAGCCATTTGTTGTCCTGCTCCATTTTCTGATAATGCTGCGCTGATATGCAAGGCTGTAGTCTGCACTGCAGCAGATTGTAGCAGGTGACTTACATCGGCATGGGAGGAGATCACAGGGTCTGTGTTGGGATTTAAAAGCAGATGGGTAAACCCACTTTTAGCAGCAGTCAACAGTCCATTTTCTAAAGTCTCCCGTTCTTCAAACCCAGGTTCACCAAAAGAAACACAGGGGTCAAACCATCCAGAGGAAAGGTGCAATTCTTTAAGTTCTATAATTTGATCCACTTCGGTTTGGATTTCGGTTTCGATTTGGGAGATGACACCGTCCTCGAGGAATACATCTAACGTTTGATTGTGAAAAGGACTTTTTTCATTGATTACGGTAGCGTTTTTTAAGAGTATCTTCATGTAATAAGAATCCAGGCAAAAATAAGAAACAATTTTGAATCACTCAGACCGATCTACTTATTCTAGAGAGGTCAAAATTTTAAATTGAATTTTCTCATGGGTCTTCTTTTGAGCGAGTTGGTGTAGGGCTCCATCAGTGAGTTGAAATAGACGGGGATACCCTCCTGTGACCTGCGCATCGCGCATCAAAATAATCAAGCTACCGTCTGGAGTACATTGGACTGTCCCTGGAAGTACGGGTGCCGTCCAGATTTGAGGGAGTTGGTGGGGTAGTTTTTCATTCAACTTATAGGCCATTCTGTTGTTCAGCTCGGAAAGTGTAAAAGTGCTTTCTTCCAAAATCTTTTTTTGGGCTTTTTTCAAAAGATGGTATTCTGTCCCTGCATAGACTTCAAGGGTTTTTTGGTTAAAATCCAAATTGGGAATCTGTAGGCGAGCTCCTTTTACGGGTTTAAAGTTGGAATCTCCTATAGGGAGTAAGATTTTTTTGGAAATGCGTTCCTCGCGGGTCAGTCCTTTAAATTGACTTCGACTTCCCAAAACTTTTTCAGTTTTTATTCCCCCTGCGATCGCTAAGTAAGCACGACAACCAATTTTAGCGGTTGCTAGCTCTAGCACATCATTTTCCTGTACTTCAATAGGGGTTTGGTTTTTTATTGGTTTTCCATTTAATTGGGGTTGCATGTCAGCTCCAGTTAGCGCGATATAGCTGTTTTTATGGAAGCGTATTTTAGGGCCTTTAAGGGTGCACTCCAAGACGGCAGCTCTTTCGGGATTGTTCAAAAGTTGATTTCCGATACGAAAGGCGTGTTGGTCAAGAGCTCCCGATAGAGGAACTCCAAAACTTTGATAGTCAAATCGACCCATGTCCTGAATGGAGGTATAAAGTCCGTGTTGCTGTATTTCAATCATGGGGTTTGAATCTAAAGGTTCCTTGATTAATCTTTTTTTGAAGCGCTTTATAGTTTTTAGAGTCAATGGATTCAAAAGAAATCCAGTCCCCAGCACTGGCAAAGCAGGGAGGCTGGTGCTGTGCATTAAAAAGAGAAAGGGGAGTGGTCCCCACCAGATGCCATCCTCCCGGACTGGAGCTAGGATAGATCCCTGTTTGCATTCCCCCGATCCCGACTGCTCCTTTAGGCACCTTTAATAAAGGCTTTTCTTTACGAGGACAGTACAAACGTTTGTCTAAACCGTTTAAATATAAAAATCCAGGAAGAAAGCCCAGAAAATAGACCCGATAACGAGTTTGTGTATGCAGCTGCACTACCTCTTCAGGCTTTAGTTGTACCGCCTCCGCCAAAGCGAGTAGATCAGGAGCGTATTCAGGTTCATAACAGACGGGGATTTTCCAATGCCTGCCCTTGTTTACCGTTTTGTTTTCCACTTTTGGCTGAAGTTCCAACAGTCGTTGTTTCCACCAGGCGAGACTTTTCATATCCACGAGTAGATGTACCAGTAAGGATTGATACCCCATCGTACAGCGCGTTACTTTGACTTGTTTTTCTAGGATTATTTGAAAAGATAGTAAAAAGGCTAAAAGCGCCTCAGAAGGCTCTTGATCCCATTCCAGCAAAAGTGCTTTGGGGTGCAAGGCGAGTATGCGAAAGTTTAAAGGGTTCTTTGTCATGGTTGAAGAGGGTATAAATTCAACAATTCTTTCAGATTTCTCACGACATTCGGATGGTCACCGTGAAGGCAAAACGTCTCTGCTTTCATGGGAATCCATTGACCATTTACGGCTTGTACTTGATGTTCTTCTACTATGGAATTTAATTGTGCAGACATTGCTGAAGCGGTTGTTAAAAGGGCTCCTTTTTCACCTCTGGGCTGTAATTTCCCTTGCGCTGTATATCCACGGTCTAAAAAAGCCTCCCTCCATATGGTTATTCCTCTTGCTTTTGCTCTTTGTTCGAGGACGCTTTTTGGGAGTGTAAATAGTAGTGCGTGGTGACAGCATTCTTCAATAACGTTGAGAACGATTTCTGCCACTTCTGGATTTTTGACACAATCGTTATACAATGCTCCGTGCGGTTTGACATGATGCAGTTGCTTTTTGTCCTCTAAAAGTTCCATAAAACTGTACAACTGATCCTTCAAACTTTGCACGAGCTTTTTTTCGCTTAATTGGATCGAAACGCGACCAAAATTTTCTCGATCTGGATAGGAGGGATGCGCTCCGATTTTAACCTTGTGTTTTATTGCTAAATCGATTACCCGTTGCATCTCTTCCAAACTCCCTGCGTGCCCACCACAGGCTATGTTACAGGAATTAATTAAGGGCATCAGTTCATTTTCATTTCCTATGCCTTCTCCCATATCGATATTGAGGTCTATTGGATTCATAGAAGAATTAAATATAGGGTTCGTAAGCTTAGAAACAGGGCTAAAAACACGATGAGAAGCCCTAAGGCATTTTGTTTTGCTTTGTATTTAAAGACCCCGAGTAATTTGGACTTGTTCATCAGCCAGAGTAATACGGCGGCAATGATGGGAAGTAATAAGCCATTTGTGATTTGCGCAAATTGGATGATGGTGATGAGTTGAATTCCAGTAGCAGAGAACAGTACACCAACTAAGATAACAAACAACCAAATCCATTTAAAATGATTTGATTTGAGATCGGTGGACCAGCCAAAACAACCACATACCACGTAGGCTGTGGCAAGGGGTGCGGTAATTGTACTGGTGATTCCGGCTGCAAAGAGACCGATCGCTAGAAAATAGTTAGCAAAACTTCCAAACACAGGCTCCAAACCTAACGCGAGGTCTACTGCACTGCGAGTGTCCGAAGCTTCAACACCTGCAGCAGTAATAATGACGCTGAGCGAGATCAATCCTCCTAAAGTGAGTGCGACGGTCATGTCTTTTAGTGCATGGGGTAAGTCGGAGGAGTGAGACCATTTTTCTTTTACTAATGCTGTGTGTAAAAAAAGATTGTACGGAACAATGGTGGTTCCAACCAACCCGATAATGGTCAGTAAGCTTCCTTTAGGGGTTTCAAAAGTAAAGAGCCCCTTAACGATACGGAGTAAAGGAGGTTGGGTAGCACTGGCTGTTACTAAAAAGGAGAGACTCATCAGGAGAACCAGGCCAATTAAAGTACGTTCAATGATTTTATATTTTCCTATCCACAACAAAGTTGCTGCGATGAGCCCGATTAAAACTGAAAATAAATTGATTTTAAACGCTCCTAAATTTAGTTGAAAACTCCCAAAAAGTGTTTCCAGTCCAAGTACAGCTCCGCTTATGTTACCCGCTTCATAGGCCGTATTTCCAATCAAGATTGCAGAAAAAATCAAGGTGAGAACCGCAAATTTAATCCAAGGGGTTTGCACCTCTTCTCGGATGGCTTCAGTAATATTTTTTCTGCCGATCATCCCTATTTTTACAGCCATGGATTGCAGTACGAGGGCAGAAACAATTGCGATGAGTAGGGTCCACAATAATGCCATTCCAAAATTTACCCCAGCCAGTGTACATAGGGTGACAGTGCCTGGTCCAATGAAGGCAGCTGCGATTAAAGGTCCCGGGCCAAAATTCTTAAAAATCTTTTTAAACATGGACGATTTTAATTTAAAGGTAACCTACTTGCAGCAGTTGTACAATTTAATGGGTGATCTTTGCGCCAAAGTTTTCGTATACTCCAAGCCAAAGTTTTCGTATACTCCAAGTCCAAAGAGAGCAAAGTCATATTTGATCGGGTCGCTAGGGTCATAGGTGCGAAGCTGATCATCCAACTCCTGTAGTGCCTTGTGATCGTTTTGTTTGCGGTGTAATAAACCCAGAGCACGGGCTACATTTCCTGTATGAACATCCAGAGGGCAGGAGAGTTGTTCAGGAGTTAGCCGCTTCCAAATCCCAAAATCTACTTTGTTTTTTGAAGAACGCACCATCCAGCGCAAATACATATTGATTCGTTTTGCTGCAGAACCGTTTAGCGGATCCGAAACGTGTTTTTCGGTTCTTTTTTCGTGTTCAAGCTCAAAAAACAGGGATCTAAAATGATGAATATTTCCATCCATTCGCTGTGCCTTGGGGTTTTTTGAAAAGGCTACTTCCAGTCCCTGGTGATTTTGATATATATGTCGCAAAGCGCGAATAAAATAAGAGAAATCCTTCCCGTTAAAGGTTCGGTGTACGAAAGAAGAAAGTTTTTTAAGATCCTTAGGAGTGTGGTTTTTCACATAAGTATAAGGGTCGTTTTCCATAAGTTCCATCATGCGTTTCCCACTTTTTAGGATACTGACTCGATTGCCCCAGGCGATCGTCGCGATCAAGAAACCGGCGATTTCTATATCTTCTTTTTTGGAAAAGTGATGGGGAATAGAAATAGGATCTTCAGCAATGAATGAGCGTTGCTCATAAATTTTTGCTTTTTCATTTAAAAAGGTTTTGAGGTCACTGGACTGCATCAATCGATTTTTCCGTCCTTAAGACTGAAGGTCCGATCGGCTCGTTTTGCGAGGTCTTTATTGTGGGTCACGATTACAAAACTACAACCCCGTTCTGCTTTTAATTCAAAAAATAGATCGTGCAGTTGTTCTGCATTTTCGGAATCCAAATTCCCACTGGGTTCATCGGCAAAAATAATTTTTGGGTCGTTGATCAGTGCTCGGGCCACAGCAACGCGCTGTTGCTCTCCTCCAGATAGCGCAGCAGGTTTGTGCGAAGCGCGATTTCCTACACCAAGACGCTCCAACAATTCCATTGCCTTAGGAGCAGCATTTTTTTGTGATTCCCCTCCCAACCAAGTAGGTAAACAAACGTTTTCTAAAGCAGTAAATTCAGGAAGCAACTCATGGAATTGAAAAATAAAACCCATTTTTTGGTTTCGAAATTGAGAAATGGCCTTATCGGAAAGTTGAGTGATGTCCACCCCGTCCAAAAACAAGGAACTCTCTGGATTTGAGTTGACTTTATCTAAGGTGCCCAACAAATGCAATAATGTGGTCTTTCCAGCGCCTGAGGGGCCTACGATAGCGACAATCTCTTGTTTAGCAACAACAAGGCTAACCGAATCCAAGACCTTTAGAGTACCGAAGTTTTTTGAAAGTTTTTTTGCGCTGAGTAGTGCTTTCATACCAAGTCCAAAATTAGGACTTTATTTCCTAATGGAGAAGGTTCTAAACGAGTACTAAGTAATTAAGATATTGAAACTTTAAACAGATTTTCAATCCATTTCTTCAATTCTATGATTTCATTACATATCTTTATTTAAAGATTTTAAAAAAAAAGATTTATCAAAACAATCTATTTAGCTGGCGGATGCTTTTGGTGTACTGAGGCTGTTTTCCAACGTATTAAAGGGGTAAAAAAGGTGACTCCAGGGTATATAGACGGCACGGTTAAAAATCCAGCGTATAGAGAGGTTTGTACAGGGAGGACAGGGCATACGGAGGCAATTAAAATTGTTTACGATTCGAAATTAATCAGTTTAATCGACCTCTTATTGATCTTTTTCAACACCCATGATCCGACGACTTTAAACCGCCAGGGAAATGATATAGGCACACAATATCGCTCTGGTGTATATTTTACACAATTTAAACAAAAAGAAGTGACACTGCAAGTAATTCAACAATTGGAAAAAGAACAGATTTTTAAAAATCCTATCGTTACCGAGGTCAAGGAGGCTACTCCATTTTACACAGCAGAGGAACACATCGATTATTACAATCAAAACGGTGAGCAACCCTATTGTTCGTACATTATAGATCCCAAAATCGAAAAATTGAAAACCTATTTTTCAAACTATATTGCTATAAAAAATGAATGAAAATTTTAACATCGAAACCTTGCCCATTACGGATCAAATTAAAACCAATTATGAGGACATTATTCATCTGCTAGGGGAAGACAAACTCCGCGAGGGATTACTAAAAACTCCAGAACGCGCTTCCAAGGCAATGAAGTTTTTGACCGAGGGCTATGAAAAAGATCCCAAACAAATCCTTCAAAGTGCTATGTTCGAGGAGGACTACAACGAAATGGTCATTGTTAAGGATATCGAATTGTACTCTCTTTGTGAACACCACCTTTTGCCCTTTTTCGGAAAGGCACACATCGCCTATATTCCTAACGGTCATATTGTTGGCTTGAGTAAATTACCCCGAGTTGTGGACGTCTTTTCTCGACGATTGCAGGTGCAAGAACGTCTTACGGAACAAATTTTAGACTGTATCAACAACACATTAAATCCGAAAGGGGTCGCTGTAATCATAGAAGCTTCACATATGTGCATGATGATGCGCGGGGTTCAAAAGCAAAACTCGACAACCACAACTTCTGGATTTAGAGGTGCTTTTAAGGAAACTGATACCCGAAATGAGTTTTTGAATTTAGTGCAATCAAAACTTTCTTAGGAGTCTTTAAAAAATCGTTTAAAACCCATGCGTTTTAGAATTTTCTTTTCAAATTCCCAAAAGAACTTGAATTGAAAAAATAAGGTTCCAATCAACAGCAGAAGAATTTGATAAACAGGGAAAATAATAAGCAGTCGTAAAACCCAATACAAAAAGGTTCCCATAAAAAGTGCATCAAAACGTTGCGGATCAAGTTGAAAAAAATCCAAAACGGGCTTACCCAAACGCACGCTTAAAGAACCTGTGATTCCAAATACTACGAAGATCACGACCAACTGAACGTTGGACGTGATTCTCCATTTTTCTTTAAAACGTTTGAAGTACAAGCTTTTGCGTTTATTTCAAAAGAGTTGAAATTTGATCGGCCAGTTCCACGCCAATTCGATCCTGAGCCTCCATCGTTGCGGCTCCGATGTGCGGGGTTAAAGAGATCTTATCGTGCATTAAAAGTTTAATTTCTGGTCGGGGTTCATTTTCGAAAGTATCTAGGGCAGCAAAGGCGAGTTGTCCCGAGTCTAAGGCCTCTACCAAGGCTACTTCGTCAATCACACCACCTCTTGCTGCATTGATTATTCCTGCTCCTTTTTTCATTTTTGCAAATGCAGCAGTATCAATCACATATTCCTTTTGAGCAGGGACATGCAGTGTGATAAAATCGGAAGAGGCAAGCACTTCGTCGAAATCTTGAGTTTTAAGGGTGACGTCAATACGATCACCAGTAGCTAAAGCGACTTCTACGGAGGCACTTTCGATAAATTTATCGCTTACCACTACGTGCATCCCAACTCCTAGTGCAATTTTTGCAACTTCTTGACCAATTCGTCCAAAACCAATAATCCCAAGGGTTTTTCTTCGGAGTTCCATACCTTTTGCATAGACTTTTTTCAACCCTTTAAAGTTGGCTTCTCCTTCCAAAGGCATGTTCCGGTTCGAACTGTATAAAAATCGTACCCCTCCATATAAATGCGCAAAGACCAGCTCTGCAACAGAAGCGGATGAGGCAGCAGGCGTGTTGATTACATGTAAGCCTTTCGATTTGGCATAATCCACGTCAATATTGTCCATTCCCACTCCACCACGTCCAATGAGCTTTAGTCCTGGACAGGCATCGATAAGTTCTTTTCGAGCGGTGGTTGCACTGCGCACAAGTAAGGCTACAATATCATTTTTATTGATGTAATCAATTAATTGTTCTTGGACCACGTTTACAGTGATCACTTCGAAGCCGCTTTGGGTCAAGGCATCTATTCCCGATTGAGAGATACCGTCATTTGCTAAAATTTTCATCTTTATTTTGTTTTTGAACCAGAGGAATCAAGTTGCACCGCAACAGGGCTCTAGTGTTAAAGTAGTATTCTATTAATGGTTATTTTCTAAAATTTGCATGCAGTCCACAAGGGTTTCTACACTTTTCATGGGAAGCGCGTTGTAAATCGAGGCGCGATACCCTCCCACAGACCGATGGCCTTTTAAACCACTGATGCCTGCTGTTTCACAAAGTGCATCAAAAGGCACAGCAAGCTCTGGGTCGGTAAGGTTGAAAGTCGCATTCATTTCGCTTCGGTCTTTGGTTGCCGCAAAGCCAGTAAATTTTGAGTTTCTGTCTATTTCTCCGTAGAGATGGGTGGCTTTGACACTGTTTTTAGTTCCAAGCGCTTCAAGACCACCTTGCTCTTCGATCCAACGCATGGTTAAAAGGCTAGTGTAAACAGCAAATACAGGTGGAGTGTTGAACATACTTCCCCCTTTTATTTGCACGGCATAGTCCAGCATCGAAGGAATACTTCGGGAAACTTTTCCAAGAAGCTCTTCTTTGACAAGTACCAAGGTGGTTCCCGCAGGTCCCATGTTTTTCTGAGCCCCCGCATAGAACAAGTCAAACTTTGAATAATCCCATGTTCTGGAAAAAATATCTGAACTCATGTCTGCCACTAATGACACCTGGGTATCTGGAATTTCCTTGAACTGGGTTCCAAAAATGGTATTGTTTGTTGTGAGGTGTAAATAATCTAGATCCGATGGAATCGTGTAGTTGTCAGGAATGTAGTTGAAATTCTGGTCTTTAGAACTCGCAATCTCAACTACCTCTCCAAAGAGTTGAGCCTCTTTCATCGCTTTTGTAGACCAAGTTCCTGTATTGATATATCCCGCTTTTTTTTCGAGTAAATTGTATGCCGCCATTAAGAATTGCTGACTTGCACCTCCTTGTAAAAATAAGGCTTTATACCCTTTTCCTTCCAATCCAGTAAGTCGAAGCGCTCGCTCACAAGCTTCTTCCATGACGGCAACAAACGCTTTACTCCGGTGTGAAATTTCAATGAGTGATAAGCCCGAACCATCGAGTTCCTTCACCGCTTGAGCGGCTTGTTGCATGACCTCTTGTGGAAGTATCGAAGGACCTGCGCTAAAGTTGTGGATTTTCATGTTTTTTTTAAGTATTATGGTTGAAATAGTATTTCAGAAATATAATTTTATTCAGCGTTTTAAAAGCACAAATATTGCGATTAGTTACTTAAATTCAGAAAGATAAGGTCGTTTTTTTTTTTAGAGTTGTTAACAGTTTAAACGAAGTAAACCCTAGTTTAAATCAGAAAGAAATTTCAAGGTATCCACTTGGTCTGCATAGTCCCAGAGCGCAGGTTGTTGTGCAGTTCCAAAAGGAATGGCTCTTTCAATGGCTAGATTAGAAACAATGCATTGTAGCTTTTCTTGATTTGTTTTTACGTGTTCTTTTAATTCATGTAAATCTGTATAGTATTCGTAATGCAAACACCCGATGGGAGCACTAAAAGCAGGATCGTTCTTTAGAATAAAAAAACCATTGTCTAAAAAATCGTGTTCACTCATCAAAAACACAGCTTTGTTGTAATCGTAATTGTTTGCGTATTTTGCATGTTGTATAACTTCTGAATACGGATATAGGCCTCCAAAAAGTAGATTGAGATCATAATCTTTAGGCAAGTAAATTTTAGCGACATTTCGACATCCCAATCCAAAATATTGAAGAATATCGCTTCCCAAGCCTTCTAGCTCTTGCTTTGTTTCATTCCCGTCCAAAACGGCGATACCATTGCGATTTTTTCTAATTAGATTAGGACAGTGTCCAAAATAATGTTCGAAATAGCGCGCTGCATTGTTGGAGCCCGTTGCTATGACAGCGTCGTATTTAGTAAGGGGTTCCTCGACATACTCAAATGAAGAGTGTCCCGTCTCACGTTCTAAAAAGCGGATCATATAGGGGAGAAGGATCTTGTCTTTAGAGGCACATTTTACTTGTGCAGTATGGCCGCTCACCCAAATACAAATCAGATCATGAAAACCTACCATGGGAATGTTTCCTGCGAGTATGAGCGCAACCTTTTTGGGATTTTCTACTGGAAGAGTATAGGTGCGTAACCAATTTTGTAGCGCACTTTTTTCTAATGCGCTCCCCCAACTTTTTAGGACCAACTCGATGCTGGCTTGCGTAAACCATCCGTTGGCTTGCTTTGCCTTTTCAATACAATTTTGCAATTCAGCAAAATCAGAATCTTGAGCAGTAAACTTTTTTAGGTGTATTCCAAGCTTTACGAGCGCTTCGAAACGTTCTGTATTTGTATTCATTTCTTTTGTTCAAGAAGAATTAAGGTCTTATTTTTGCACAAATGTAAGCAAAGAAAATCGCTATGGCTATCATCATTTCGGACGAATGTATCAATTGTGGAGCTTGCGAGCCAGAATGCCCCAATACGGCTATTTATGAAGGAGCGGAAGATTGGCGGTATCAAGACGGGACTTCTCTAAAGGGAGATGTAGTGCTCCCCAATGGAAAGGATGTTAATGCCGATGAATTTCAAGAGCCCGTTTCAGATGAATACTATTTTATTGTACCCGATAAATGTACGGAGTGTAAAGGCTTCCACGACGAGCCCCAGTGTGCAGCGGTATGTCCTGTAGATTGTTGTGTCCCCGATGACAATCATCTGGAGACCGAAGAAACTTTGTTGGGCAAGCAACGCTTTATGCACCAAACAGACTGAGCGCTTGCGGACTTTTCCAATGCACCAATTCAACTTTGTTTTTAGCTAATTTTCCTTTGCATTCCTCGCTTGAAAAATAAACAGCCTCTTCACTGCGCCATGCCGCACCAAAATTAGGATGGTCTAGAGTTATTTGTTCCATTTCTTCGCTTTTAAGGGCCGGATGAATCAATACCATCGAAACCCCAGCGGGCAACTCAGTCAAGAGCCTATCGTAAAAAGCGCCCAAGCCTTCATTTTCAAACTCTTTGTAGGAAGCCATAAACACTTTATCAAAGCTTTGATTTTTGGGAAAGGAAAAGAGAGAAGGATCTTCCCCTGTGTAGGCAATCAATTCTTTGTTAAGTAGCACTGGAAGCTGGTAGCATTCCCCTAATTCTCGATAAAGATCCAATAAATCTTGGCGAACCCCGAGGGTGTACATGTGCGAGTCCAGATGCGATGGTTTGAGACCCAAGGACAATGCAAAGTCAATTTGTGCTTTCAGTTCTAAACGAACTTCATCGGTTGTCGCATGATCTCTTATTTGAGATAGTTTTGGGAACAAATGCCCGTTCTTATCTACTAAAGTCGGTACTTGATGGGGTGGAAGAACCGGTCGAAACGGATATGTTTTCCATTCCCCCGTGAGGGTTAGATGAATCCCATAATCCAAATTCGGGTTTTGCAAACAGAATTGAGCCATTTCATAAAACCAAGGGCAGGGAACCATTAGGCTGGTAGAAGAAATAGTTCCCCGCAACATTCCGTTTTGTATAGCCCTGTTTTGAGACCACGCAAGCCCTGCATAGTCTGCGTGAATCAGCAAATACTTTTTTTTGTTCATTTATTTACTACTTGATTTTAAAAGTAAAGGGAAAAGCCAAAAGAAAGTTTATTTTTGCCAAAAATTTTCACATGAAAGCAGGTATCGTAGGATTGCCAAATGTTGGAAAGTCCACACTTTTTAATTGTTTGTCAAATGCAAAAGCGCAGAGTGCTAACTTTCCCTTTTGTACGATCGAACCCAATATCGGAGTAGTCAATGTTCCAGATCCCAGACTAGACAATCTTGCCGAGCTGGTGAGTCCTGAAAAAGTAATTCCTGCTACCGTTGAAATTGTAGATATTGCTGGGCTGGTAAAAGGAGCTAGTAAGGGTGAGGGGTTAGGCAATCAGTTTTTGGCTAACATTCGAGAAACAGACGCTATTCTTCATGTATTGCGTTGTTTTGACGATGATAACATCGTCCATGTGGACGGCTCAGTTGATCCTCTACGAGATAAAGAAACTATCGATATTGAATTGCAACTCAAAGATTTAGAAACCGTAGAAAAGAAGCTGGAAAAAGTCACTCGAGCCGCACGAACGGGAAATAAAGAAGCTGTAAAAGAAAAGGCGCTTTTGGATGAACTGAAAACAGCACTGGAGGCAGCTCAAAATGTGAGAAGTATCGAATTCAATGAAACCGATCGAGAAGAATTTATCAGACCCCTACAGCTGATTACAGACAAGCCCGTACTTTATGTATGTAATGTTGACGAACAAGCTGCAAAAGCTGGAAATGAGTATGTGGAGCAGGTCAAAGCGGCAATAGCAGAAGAACAAGCCGGCTTATTGGTTTTGGCTGTGAGTATCGAGGCTGATATCAATGAACTGGATAGCTTTGAAGAGCGGCAACTCTTTTTAGAAGACCTTGGCCTGGAAGAAGCAGGAGCGGCAAAATTGATTCGTTCAGCCTATAATTTACTCAATCAGCAAACCTATTTTACAGCAGGGGAGAAAGAGGTACGCGCATGGACGGTTTCCATTGGAGCTACTGCTCCTCAAGCAGCTGGAGTCATCCATACCGATTTTGAAAAGGGCTTTATTCGCGCTGAAGTTATTGGTTATGCAGACTATGTGGCGTTCGGTTCGGAAACTAAAGTAAAAGAAGCGGGTAAAATGCGGGTCGAAGGAAAAGAATATATCGTACAAGACGGCGATGTGATGCACTTCCGCTTTAATGTTTAAACCTGAAAAATGCAAATGAACCCCAAAACACAGCTAGTTTTAATAGGCGTTTCAGGTTTATTCGCTATTCTTTTTGAACTTGTGGATTTTTCAATAGGTTTTTATTGTACGAAACCACTAACAACTTTATTGATCTTAACACTTCCCTTGCGCTTTCCTCACGATCAGCTAAAAGCATACAGAAAGACAGTGCTTTGGGGGTTGCTGTTTTGTCTAATCGGAGATAGTTTTTTGCTTTTTGAATCCTTTTTTCTTTATGGACTTACTTCTTTTTTAGTAGGGCATCTTTGTTTTTTATTTGCTTTTGTAAAGCAACAGGGATTTCAATGGCCTCTAGTTCCAGGGATTTTTTTGAGTAGCATTGCCTCGACTATTCTTTTCCTTTGTTATGACAATTTGGGAGCCCTTTTACTTCCTGTTCTAGTGTATATCGGTGTCATCCTGATCATGAGTTGGCAGGGAATCGCTTTGCAACGACAAAATAAGCATTTCACGTTTCGATATGTCGGTTGGGCGGTTGGTTTGTTTTTGTTTTCAGACGCTGTGCTTGCGTTGAATAAATTTTATATTCCTTTTGCCTACTCAGGAGTGCTGATTTTAAGTACGTACTGGCTCGCCATTAGTTTAATTGCACTTTCAGTTTCAAAAACAACAAAAGAACCTGTCTAAAAAGCTCCCGTTAAAAGGGAAGGACTTGATAAATTCCGTTACATTTGCCGCTTCATTCAAAAAAAATCCTTTGAAACCTTTTCAACTTATTGACAAATCCACTGGTGGAAGTATAAAAAATGACATTTTATCTGGACTTACTGTTGCTTTAGCTTTAGTTCCAGAAGCAGTAGCTTTTGCTTTTGTAGCGGGTATTTCGCCTATTGTAGGTTTATACGGCGCTTTTATGATGGGCTTGGTCACTTCTATTTTTGGAGGGCGACCGGGTATGATTTCCGGAGCTACTGGTGCAATGGCGGTAGTTATGGTCCACCTCGTAAGTGAAGGAAATGCACTTGGAGGTAGTGACTCTATAGGATTGCAGTATTTGTTTGCTGCTTTGTTACTGACGGGCATCATTCAAATTTTTACAGGGCTTTTTCGATTTGGAAAATTTGTTCGAATGATCCCCTATCCTGTTATGATGGGTTTTGTGAATGGCTTGGCAATAGTGATTTTTATATCCCAATTGGGAATGTTCAAAAGCCAAGGAGAATGGTTGCAGGGTGTTTCTTTATATACGATGATGGGATTGGTAGCAGTAACCATGCTCATTATGATATTTTTACCCATGCTCACAAAAAAAATCCCTGCTGCCCTAACTGCAATTGTTGTTGTTTCTTTGGTCGTCATCTTTGGCGAATTGGAAACTGAAACGGTTCGTTCTTTTATTGTAGCTAACGGTGGGGAAGGAATCAAGGCGGGACTACCTTCGTTCCAATTTCCTTTGATTTCCCTTTCCTTAGAAACTTTATTTTTCATTACACCTTACGCGCTGATTTTGGCAGCGATCGGATTGATTGAGTCTTTGATGACATTGAATCTCATCGATGAGTTGACGGACTCCCACGGTAGCGGTAACCGGGAGTGTGTTGCTCAGGGAACTGGAAATCTCGTCAATGGACTTTTTGGAGGTATGGGAGGCTGTGCTATGATTGGGCAAAGCATCATCAACATCAAATCTGGAGGTAGGGGTCGTTTGTCTGGAATTACAGCCTCCCTCGCTTTGTTGTTTTTTATCTTATTTGGTTCAAATTATATCGAACAGGTGCCCATAGCAGCCTTAGTTGGAGTCATGTTTATGGTGGTCATCGGGACTTTTGCCTGGAGTTCGTTTAAAGTGTGGAACAAAGTTCCTAAAGCAGATGTCGTTGTGATCGTATTAGTTACTTTATTGACAGTTCTTTTCGATTTAGCGATTGCGGTTTTGGCTGGCGTGGTGGTTTCCTCTTTGGTATTTGCTTGGGAGAATGCCAAGCGGATTAGAGCCAGGAAACGTATCGATGAGCATGGTGTAAAGCACTACGAGATTTACGGGCCGCTTTTCTTTGGTTGCATCGAATTGTTCAACAGTAAATTTGACCCTAAAAACGATCCTGACGAAGTGGTCATTGACTTTAAAGAATCCCGTATCGTAGATCAATCAGCGATAGAATGTGTAAACAAGCTTACAGAGCGGTACTTGAAAAATGGGAAAAACATCCACCTCAGACATCTTTCACCAGATTGTGTCAAACTCATCGAGAAAGCTGAAAAAATTTGTGACGTCAATGTCTTGGAAGATCCGGATTATTTTGTGGCAATCGATAATTTTCGTCAAGCGCAACTTGAAGGCTTAGCCTCCTCCTCTTAAATTGAAATGGAATCGTGTACTTTTACACGCTCCCATAGGTGTTTTGCCTCCTCAATAAACAATTGATGGGTTGGGTCCTCTTGGTACATGTTTTGAGCGTCTACACTGGAAAAACTCATTGTATAGCAGTAAGTGAACGTATTATCGACAACTTCCCGTTTTTCAGACGCCGCAGGACATCCTAAATGATTTGCTGTAGCTTGGGGATTGGTTCGTATTAGTTTTCGTATGGCTGTTTCAAACGTTTTCCGGTCAGAGTCGTTTCCAGGATTTTTTAACCAAAAAAAGACGGTATGTAGAAGGGGGCCTGTACTATTTTCTATCGATGGTTTTGACATGATGCTATTTTTTTTGTTCCGTATGAAGATATTAAAACCACTCCAAATTCTCTCTTTCTTCTCTTTTTTGAATGACAAACAGCATACTTTTTAACAAAAAAAAGTTTGGAATTGTTGATTTCTTGGGAGCTAAAGCACTATTGATTCGTCTTGCAATAGTTATCTTAGCTTACGATTTGATGGAAAAATTAACGACCTATACCGAAGAAAATATTCGTTCCCTAGACTGGAAAGAGCACATCCGTATGCGGCCTGGGATGTATATTGGAAAGCTAGGAGACGGTTCTTCTCCCGACGATGGAATTTACATATTGCTGAAAGAAGTACTGGACAACTGCATCGATGAGTTCGTGATGGGGGCAGGAAAAACTATTGAGATCGTCATTAAAGAAAACGTGGTCAGTGTTAGAGATTACGGAAGGGGAATTCCCTTAGGAAAAGTCGTTGATGTAGTTTCGAAAATGAATACGGGAGGGAAATACGACTCTCGAGCTTTTAAAAAATCGGTAGGCTTAAATGGAGTAGGAACCAAGGCAGTAAACGCCCTTTCGCAGCAGTTTACAGTAGAATCCAACCGAGACAAAGAGCTCAAACGGGCGCGCTTTGAATATGGAAATTTAGTTGAAGATGCTCCTGTAGAAAACAGCAGCAAACGCAGAGGAACTAAAGTGACCTTTGTCCCCGATGTTACCATCTTTAAAAATTTCAAATATCGTTTGGAGTATGTAGAGCGCATGATAAAAAATTATGTGTATCTGAATCCAGGGTTAACCATAGATTTAAATGGAGAAAAATTTGTTTCTGAAAACGGTCTGAAAGATTTATTAACGGACCAAACCAATGAAAGCGACTTATTGTATCCCATCGTTCATTTGAAAGGGGAAGACATTGAAGTAGCCATTACCCACAGCAAAACACAGTACAGCGAAGAATACCATTCGTTTGTAAATGGTCAACATACCACCCAAGGAGGAACCCACCAAGCGGCTTTCCGAGAAGGTTTAGTAAAAACCATTCGAGATCATTTTGGAAAAAACTACGAAGCTTCTGATATTCGAAAATCTATTATCTCCGCGATCAGCATTAAAGTGATGGAACCTGTTTTTGAATCGCAAACCAAAACCAAATTGGGATCTACCGATATGGGAGGTGAAATGCCTACTGTACGGACCTATATTGTTGATTTTTTAAGCACTCAACTTGATAATTACCTACATAAAAATCCACAAGTAGCGGAACTGGTTCAGCGTAAAATCATTCAAGCTGAAAAGGAGCGCAAAGAACTTTCAGGAATTCGAAAACTGGCTAGAGAACGCGCCAAGAAAGCCAGTCTTCACAACAAGAAATTGAGGGACTGTCGGGTTCATTTACCCGATCTTAAAAAAGACCGCCGTTTGGATTCCACACTGTTTATTACAGAGGGAGACTCTGCGAGTGGATCTATTACCAAATCCCGAGACGTCAATACCCAAGCCGTTTTTAGTCTAAGAGGGAAACCTCTAAACAGTTTTGGGATGAGCAAGAAAATCGTTTATGAAAACGAGGAATTCAATCTTTTACAAGCGGCTTTAAATATTGAAGACAGCCTAGAAGACTTGCGCTATAACAACATTGTCATCGCTACCGATGCCGATGTGGATGGGATGCACATCCGTCTGTTGTTGATTACCTTTTTCCTACAGTTTTTCCCGGAGTTGATTAAAGAAGGGCATTTGTACATTCTTCAAACCCCTCTGTTTCGCGTTCGGGATAAAAAAGAAACTTTTTATTGCTACAGCGAACAGGAACGAAGAGAGGCCGTCACAAAGCTGAAGGGAAAACCAGAAATCACTCGATTTAAAGGATTAGGAGAAATTTCACCTGACGAATTCAAATATTTTATTGGAGATGACATCCGCTTGGACCCCGTAATGCTAGACAAACAAACCACCATTGAGGAATTGTTGTTGTTCTACATGGGTAAAAATACTCCCGACCGACAAAAATTTATCATCGAAAATCTAAAAGTTGAATTAGATTTTGTGGAGGAAGAAAGTGAAATAGTAAGATAAAAAATGAACGAGGAAGGAAATATCATTGATTCAAGTTCAAATGACACGCTAAAGCGAGTCACAGGTATGTATAAAGACTGGTTTTTGGACTATGCTTCCTATGTGATCCTAGAACGTGCCGTACCCGCAATAGAAGACGGTCTAAAACCAGTACAGCGTCGAATTTTGCATTCCATGAAAGATTTGGATGACGGACGCTACAACAAAGTGGCCAATATTGTAGGGCATACCATGCAATACCACCCCCATGGCGATGCGAGTATTGGTGATGCGATGGTGCAAATGGGCCAAAAAGACTTGCTCATCGACATGCAAGGGAACTGGGGGAATATACTTACTGGTGACAGTGCAGCAGCATCGCGATACATCGAGGCCCGACTTTCCAAGTTTGCTTTGGAAGTCATCTTTAGCCCCAAAGTAACCGAATGGCAACTTTCTTATGACGGGAGAAAAAAGGAACCGATTCATTTACCCGTTAAATTCCCACTTTTATTAGCGCAAGGTGCGGAAGGAATTGCCGTAGGACTTTCCACAAAAATTTTACCTCATAATTTCAATGAATTACTCAACGCGAGCATTCAGCATTTAAAAGGAAAACGGTTTACACTGGTTCCCGACTTTCAAACGGGCGGAATCATTGACGTTCAGAATTACAACGAAGGGAGGAGAGGAGGAAAAGTGCGCGTACGGGCACGGATCAATCAGCTGGATAAGAAGACTTTGGTCATAAATGAAATCCCATTCAGTACGAATACTTCGAGCTTAATTGACAGCATACTAAAAGCGAACGATCAAGGAAAAATAAAAATCAAAAAAATTGAAGACAACACCTCTTCGGAAGTAGAAATTTTAGTGCATTTACCCAACGATGTGTCTCCGGATAAAACCATCGATGCGCTGTATGCTTTTACTGCTTGTGAGACTTCGGTCTCTCCTCTGGGCTGCTTGATTATCGATAACAAGCCGAACTTTATGGGGGTGAGTGACATGCTCAAAATTTCTACTGACCATACCGTTCAGCTTTTAAAAAGAGAGTTGGGAGTTCAATTGAACGATCTAGAAAATCAATGGCATTACGCATCCCTGGAGCGTATTTTTATTGAAAATAAAATCTATCGCGATATTGAAGAAGCAGAGACTTGGGAACAGGTACTCTCGAATATCGACGAGGGACTGAAACCTTATATCAGTCATTTAAAACGGGCGGTAGTTGAAGAAGATCTGATCAAATTGACCGAAATTCGAATCAAGCGAATTTCGAAATTTGATTTAGACAAAGCCCAACAAAAAATAGAAGCCCTGGAAGGGGATATCGCTGAGGTAAAAAACAACCTCCAACACTTGATTGAATACGCTATTCGCTATTTCACTCATCTCAAAAAAACCTACGATTCGGGAAAAGAACGCAAATCTGAAATTCGAATTTTTGATGATGTGGATGCCCGAAAAGTAGTGGCACGGAATCAAAAATTATACGTCAATCGAGAGGAAGGCTTTATTGGAACTTCACTCCGTAAAGATGAAATGGTTTGTGAGTGTTCGGATATTGACGATATCATCGTCTTTACGCAGGACGGAAAAATGCAAGTAGTAAAGGTAGATAGCAAAGTTTTTATAGGAAAAAACATCCTTCATGTTGCGGTATTTAAGAAGAAAGACCAGCGTACCATCTACAACATGATCTATCAAGATGGAAAAGGAGGCACTTCATACATCAAGCGATTTGCTGTGACAGGGGTAACCCGAGATAAAGCGTATGACTTGACTCAAGGTAAGCCGCAATCTACAGTTTTGTATTTTTCTGCCAATCCCAATGGGGAAGCCGAAGTAGTGACTATATTGTTACGAAATTTAAGTTCGATCAAAAAGGTGAAATGGGATTTAGATTTTGCAGATCTTCAAATTAAAGGACGTTCGGTACGGGGAAATACGGTTACCAAATACCCTGTCCGAAAAGTGGAGTTAAAGGAAAAAGGAGTTTCCACCTTAAAACCTCGAAAGATTTGGTTTGATGAGGCGATCAGAAGGTTGAATTTAGAAGAACGTGGAAACTTATTGGGAGCCTTTAAGGGAGAAGATAAGTTATTAATTACCACCACCCAAGGGAAGGTTCGTGCCGTGGCACCAGAATTGAGTTTACACTTTGAAGACGAAGTTGAACTAATTGAAAAGTGGAACCCTACCAAACCTCTTACCGCCGTTTATTTTGATCTGGAAAAGGAGCGCTATTTTATGAAACGCTTTCTTTTGGAACAAACCGATAAGGAAGACCGTTTTATCAAAGAGGATGGGCAACTCCTCTTTTTAAGTACCGAATGGAGACCTATACTTCGTATAATCTTTGAAAAACCCAGAGGAAAAGACCAGCCCGAACCCCTAGAAATCAATGCCGAAAAATTTATCGCTGTAAAAGGATTTAAAGCTTTAGGAAATCAACTTACAGAGAAAAAAATAAAAAGTGTCGAGCTCAAAGAAGCCTTGCCCTACGAAGAAATGAGTCCCGTTAAAGATCCGATGGAGATCGAAGTGGATTCAGATGCTGTGGATACTGAAACAGAAGATAATGACAAGCAGATTACGCTTGATTTATAGAACCCTTCTATTCTTTCCATACGTACTATTGATTCCTAAAGAGCTCCGCTTGAATTGCTTATTTAATTTTTTCAATTGTTCCGCGCTGTTTGTTTTTCGAATCTCCTACCAATGAATATTCAAACGTATAACGATTGTCCTCGGTGCTTAAAATCCGAATTTGGATTGGCCGTTTGTCTTGATTTGAAGTTGGATTCAGTTTGGTGAGAATGCATTCGCAATCGTTTACCCATCGTATCGTTGCGGTATCAATAGCACCTTCAAAGCGTTCAATTTCATAGGTCGCATTTCTAGTAAAATAGGAACTTTTCATTTCTCCATTGATGATTTGAGTAAATTTAAATTCCCCTTGATGAAAAGGGAGGCAGTCACGTTTCAAGCTATAGCAAGAAAAAAATAAAAGAGTGAGTACGGAGAGAGTATATCGCATAAGCGTCCAAAAATACTAAGATTTAGGGAAAAAAGTGCTAAAACTTCCATCTTGATACAGCTGTATAATTTGAACGACCTCTTGTCCTGTAGTAGAGGCAGATTCATCTTTGGGAGATGTTTTTTCAATTGGATCCTCATGAACCAATATATTTTCTTGAACCGAAACCTTAGACAGGGGGGGAGTAGGTTGTTTTGAACTCTCTAAGAGCAGCCAATCCAATCCAGCGTCTTCAAATGCAGCATGAATTTTTAATATAAATTCTAAACTGGGTTTATTTCGCTTCGAGAGAATATGAGACACAGAAGAACGTTGCACCCCAATTTTTTCAGCAAAAGCAGCAGCGCTTAATAGGTTTGTTTCCATAAGCTCTTCCAGCCGAGAAATAAAATAATCAATGTTTAACATTGTAAACAAATTAATTTAGCACAACTAATATACAATTAAAAACTTATATTAGCAATCCTAAATTTATTGAACTTTATGTTTAATAAGTATACGTAAAATATTGATAATATGATATTTAACTTTTAAAGGATTAAATTTGATTACAAATGTATAGGGAAGCGAGCAGAAAATGGGAAAAGAAAGAGATTGCGTTACTTTTGTAAACTACATTTGTAAACAAATGGTTGTTTACATTTGTATTAATAAATTCAGCTATGAACTGTAAAAGGTATTTACCTCCAGAGCAAATCGAGATTTTACTAGAAGATCTCCCAGTAGAAATCAAAAAGGAAAAGTTGGGCCAATCTGTTAATGGGCTTCCCATACATTTGTTAGAACTTGGAACTGGTGAGTGTAAGGTACTGATGTGGTCTCAAATGCATGGTAATGAAACAACCACTACAAAAGCATTGTTTCATCTCATACCTTGGTTGGTGCAGCACAACCAAAAAGCACTACTTGAGCACTTTACTTTTTACATTATCCCACAGCTCAATCCCGATGGGGCCAAAGCATACACGCGTTTAAATGCAAATAAAGTCGATTTAAATCGGGATGCCATTCACCTCAGCCAGCCTGAAAGTAAGGTTTTACGCGCTGTATTTGAAGGTGTGAATCCGGATTATGCTTTGAATTTACATGGGCAACGGACAATCTATGGTGCGGGCTCTTTGGGCGAGGCAGCAACTCTCTCTTTCTTGGCTCCTTCTGCTGATCTAGAACGTTCGGTAACCCCAGCTCGGGCAAAAGCGATGACTGCTATTGCAGCCATTCATCACGCTTTAAAAGAAGAATTACCTAAAGGAATTGGACGCTACGATGACCAATTTAATCCCAATTGTGTGGGAGATTCCTTTACACAAGCCGGAACGCCGACGCTTCTTTTTGAGGCTGGCCATTTTCCAAATGATTATCAACGGGAAAAAGTGAAAGAATTTATACTTGAGTCGTATAAGGCTTTGCTTCACTACCTTCTAAAGGGCGAGGAAAAGTTTACTCCAGAACATTATTTTGATATTCCTGAAAACAGCACAGCATATGTAGATTTGATAGTGTCGAATTTAGATCTCAAGGACAGGGGAGTTCTATATAAAAATCAGTCCGTAGCCCTCAAATACATGGAAGAGCTCAAGGAGGGGGGCGTCATATTTAAACCTACTCTAAAGGCCTATGGAAAGGAACTTTCCTTTAAGGCGCACCGTTATGTCACTCTTTCTGCAGAAGAAAAAAATACTGTTTTGGAATTTTCAATTGACAAAACGATCGATTCTCCAAAATTTAATAAATTATTTTCAGTAAAGCGCTTAAATTAAGATAGATTTCGCAACGAAATTCAGTTACTTTCTCTAAATTTGCATTTCCAACTTATAATTGTTTAAACAAATGAGTAAAATGCAACTTGATGAAATCGATCATAAAATTTTAGATATATTAATTGACAACACCCGAATACCCTTTACCGACATTTCCAAGCGGCTTTTGATCTCTGCAGGAACAGTTCATGTACGTGTTAAAAAAATGGAAGAAGCGGATATTATAAAAGGGTCTTCTTTAAACTTGGACTACGTAAAACTAGGTTATTCCTTTATTGCCTATGTTGGAATTTTTCTTGAGAAAACAAGCGCAACCGAAAAAGTGCTTCAGGAGCTAAAAGACATTCCTTTTATCACGGTTGCTCATATTACGACAGGAAAGTTTAATATCTTTTGTAAAGTCCGCGCACGTGACACCCATCATGCCAAGGATATTATTTTTATGATTGACGATGTAGAGGGCATTTCCAGAACAGAAACAATGATTTCCCTAGAAGAGAGTATCAATGATAAAAAACGTCTTATGCACCGAATTTTTAATGAACTAAATTAAACGAATGGCCCGAAAACCCAAAATTGAACGATTTAACGAAAAAGTACTCTCCCGTTTTCAAATCTACAACAGCCTTTTCCTCACTCTTCCTTTTAAAACGATCAAACAAACTTCCTTGTTGATGCCCTTATTTGCGGATCATTGTCGCAATAAATACGAAGCGAATGCGAATCCTGAGGCCATTGTCACTTCTTTTTTTAGTCAATACGCTCCCGAATTGAGTTTAAAACAACAGCAGGATTTATTGTTCAATTTTATACAATACATCGAACGACAAGTTGTTTTATTTGACGCTATAGAAGACGCTAGTTTTTCTTATGTAAACAACATGCATGGAAGAGGCACCCTTCGCAATATGAAGGAAGCCGCTATCGGCAAACAGTTGCTCAATGACCTTTCAGGTTATATCAAGCGCTTTAAAGTGCGTATTGTACTGACAGCTCACCCTACACAGTTTTATCCAGACAATGTATTGGTGATTATCAATGAACTCTCGAAGGCCATTGCTCATGATGATTTAGACAGCATTAAAAAACTTTTGGTACAGCTTGGGAAAACTCCTTTTTATAAAAAGGAAAAGCCTTCACCCTACGACGAAGCGGTAAGTTTAATTTGGTTTTTGGAAAATGTATTCTATCATTCTGCTAGTACCATTTACAATTATATAGCTGAAAATATTGTCCATTCTGACGATTTAGATAATCCCATTTTCGATTTTGGCTTTTGGCCTGGAGGAGATCGTGATGGAAATCCCTATGTTACGCCCGAGATTACTTTAAAAACAGCAAAGCGTTTGCAGTTTTCAATTTTGAGAAATTATTACCGTGACTTGCGGAAACTCAAAAGAAAAATTACGTTTCAAGGACTCGAAAACCGCATCGCTGATCTGGAGGAAATGGTTTTTAATCAATTGTTTTATCCCAAAAGGAACAAGCATTTTTCTTTAGAACATTTGAATTCTGAATTAGAAGCTGTTTTAGAAGGAATTAGTAACGACCATGATGGACTTTACAAAAGCGAAGTGCTGGATATGATTCACAAAGTACGTCTGTTTGGCCTGCACTTTGCGAGTTTGGACATTCGCCAGGATTCACGTGTACACCATAGTGTTTTTACCGATATTGTTACCCATCCCGAGATACAGAAGTACACTCAGGGGATTCCAAAAAATTACCTCGAACTGAGTTCTGAGGAGCGCTGTAAAGTCTTGATTGGAATGAGGGGTGATGTACCTGCCGATCTGTTTTCGGAAGAAATTACAAAGCAAACTTTAGAAAGCATTCGCGTGATGCAACAGGTTCAACAAACCAACAAAGAGCGAGGTTGTAACCGCTACATTATTAGCAATTGCCAATCGTTAGAAAATATTTTGGAGCTCTTCGCCATGTTTCGTCTGAGTAATTGGAAAAATCCTACCGTAGATCTCATTCCTTTGTTTGAAACCATACCCGATTTAGAGGCTTCAGAAGAGGTCATGCAGGCTCTGTTCAGTGATCCAATTTACAAAGCGCATTTGAAACAACGAAAAATGAAGCAAACCATCATGCTTGGTTTTTCCGATGGCACCAAGGACGGGGGCTATTTTATGGCAAACTGGAGTATTTACCTCGCCAAAGAACGATTGAGTAAACTCGCTTCCTCATTTGGAATTCAAGTTGCGTTTTTTGACGGAAGAGGAGGACCACCTGCCAGAGGGGGAGGAAATACACACGAATTCTATGCTTCTATGGGAGATACCATACAAAGCGATGACATTCAACTCACCATTCAAGGGCAAACCGTCAGCTCTAATTTTGGAACTCTAGACTCATCTCAATACAATTTGGAACAACTGTTGAGTTCAGGAATTGAAAACCAAATTTTTAATCCAGGAGAAAATAGGCTCGCAACGGGAGAACGAGGATTAATGGAGCGCATTGCGGAGGTAAGTTATAAGGTGTATCAAGACTTTAAGGCACACCCTATGTTTATTCCTTATTTAGAACGTATGTCCACCTTGCCGTATTACGCCAAAGCCAATATCGGCAGCCGACCTTCCAAACGAGGGAAATCTTCTACTCTAAAATTTGAAGACCTTAGAGCCATTCCTTTTGTGGGGAGTTGGAGTCAATTAAAACAAAATGTTCCTGGGTTTTACGGTTTGGGAAGTGCACTACAGAAAATAATAGAGCAGGGAAAGATGGAGGAATTGAAAGGCCTTTACAAAAACTCCCGATTTTTTAGAACACTCATTTTTAACAGTATGATGAGTTTGTCTAAATCCTTTTTTAAACTTACGGCCTACATGAAAGAGGATGTGGAGTTTGGTGCGTTTTGGGAAATGATCTTTGAAGAGTATAACCTGACCCAAAAGGTGTTGTTAGAAGTAAGTGGTTTTACCCTCTTAATGGAAAATGAACCTGCGGGAAAAGCGTCGATAAAAGCACGTGAAGAAATCGTTCAACCCCTATTGACTATACAGCAGTTTGCTTTGATTCAACTGCAAGGTCTTAAAAAAGAGAAAAATCCGGCCACAGAAAAGATCGAGATTTTAGAAGCGATGGTAACCCGTTCTTTGTTTGGCAACATTAACGCGAGTAGAAATTCTGCCTAAGAGTTTCCGTAAAATTCAAAAGCCTGAGTAAATAATTCTTGAGGGACTTTCACATCAATTTCAGGAACCCCGATAGACTTCAACAGGACAAAGTTAACCCTCCCGGCCTTGTTTTTTTTGTCGTGACGCAACAAATCTATTATTCCCTCACGATCCTGCGCATCGATCTCAACAGGAGGATAAAATTGGGCAAATGTCTTTTTGATCACCTCGGCAGCAACATTTGAGAAACTACAACACGAAATGCCCAAATAGGCTTCCATCACCATACCGATTGCAATGGCTTCTCCGTGAAGCAAACGTTTTTTTTCAGGATGGGTTAAATAATACGATTCAATGGCATGCCCCAGCGTATGGCCAAAGTTTAATATTTTTCGCAAGTGTTTTTCCCTTGGATCTTCTAAAACAACTTGTTTTTTAATCGCTACAGAGGGTTTAATAAACTCGGCTAGGGTAGCGGCTTCCAACTTTGGTAAACTTTTGAGTTGTTCCCAGTAGTCTTTATTTGAGATAAGACCGTGCTTTAACATTTCTGCAAAGCCACTTCGGAGTTCTTCTTGTGGCAGAGTTTGCAACCATTGCGCATCGATTAGTACTTGCTTGGGCTCCTCTATGATTCCGATTTGATTTTTTAAAGCCCCTAGATCAATACCCGTCTTTCCTCCCACAGAAGCATCGACCATCGAAAGCAGGGTAGTGGGGAGGTTGTAAAAATCGATTCCCCTTTTAAAAGTACAGGCCACAAAGCCACCGAGGTCAGTCACGACACCCCCTCCCAGGTTGATCAAAGCGGAATTCCGATCGGCTCCTCGTTCAGATAATTGATTCCACAAATTTTCACAGGTTTGAAGGGTCTTGTGTTCTTCACCAGCTTCCATCACCAGAACCTCTAAATGAGTCAAGCCCGTTTGGGATACAAAACCAGGTAAACAAAATTTTTGTGTATGGGTGTCTACCAAGAGAAAGAGACTGCTGTAGTCCTTGGCCTGGAGTTCTTTAGTAAACCGAAGCAGTGCCTCAGTTCCAAAAGTGATGTTGACGTTGTTTTGCATAATCATTGTATCGATGCAAAAATAGGGAATATATTTTCAGCTGAAAGCCCTTCTAAATTTAAAGCTTCGCCAAAATTTCTTGAAGTCGTTGGATTCCTGCAGCTCTTGCTTTTTTATTTGCCGATGAGGCATCCTCAGCTTCTCCAGCTCTAAAAAATCCATGTCCCGCTCCTTCATAAATAACTGTTTCAAAGGGCTGCTTATTTTGTTCCATTGCGGTTCTACTCATAGCTATAGTAGCATTCACACGGTTGTCATTTCCTCCGTAAAATCCATAGACGGGAACCTGAATGTTTTTATAGGCTTCCGCTTCTTTCGGACCTGTTCCATAGCATACTATGGCGGTTTCTATGTCTGTACTTTGGGCAGCAAATTGAAACGACTGACTGCCGCCCCAGCAAAACCCAATAACGACTACCTTGCCATTTACTGCGGGAATTTTCTTGGCATAGTTTACCGTATTTTCCAAAATAGAACGAATGGAGGTGGGGTCCAGTTGATAAATTGCTGTACGTGCAGCATCTGAGTTTTCAAAAGCTGCAGTACCGCCTCCGTCAGGAGCAGTTCCAGAGAGAAAATCAGGAGCAAGGGCGATATACCCCATTTCTGCAATTTGGTCTGCCATACTTCGCGCCCAATCGTTTAGCCCTCTGTTTTCGTGAATTAGAAGTACAACTGGAGTTTTTTCAGACACTTCGGGATACACCAAAAAGGCTTGAGTTTTAGATTCTTGATCCACACTTACCCATTCGTGATGCCTCGGAGACGATTCCAAGCGTTCCAAGGGGTTTTGGGACCATGCAATACTGAAAAGAAAAAAACAAAGGTAAAAGGTAGTTTTCATAGGGAAAGTTTTAGTTAGGGTTGGTTATTATTGGATAAAGGTAAAAGGATTATCCTTTTTTAAAACTCTTTTTAACACGATCTAGAGTTCTTTTGTTGTCTCGATCTTTGATGGTTTCGCGCTTGTCGTAGAGTTTCTTTCCTTTAGCTAGTGCAATTCGAAGTTTGGCAAAGCCTTTGTCATTGATGAACAGGCGTAAGGGAACAATGGTCAATCCACTGTTTTTTACCTCTTTATACAGTTTTTTGAGTTCTTTTTTGTTTAATAAAAGTTTACGTTGGGCTTTGGGACGGTGGTTAAAACGTGTACCAAAGGCGTATTCGTCAATGTTCATATTGACCGTAAAGAGTTCCCCACTTTCATTAAACTCACAAAAACTTTCAGCAATAGAAGCCTTACTGTTCCGAAGCGATTTGATTTCCGTTCCGGTCAGGACTATGCCCGCTGTGTATTCGTCGAGAAGCTCGTATTCAAAGCGTGCGCGCTTGTTCTGTATGTTTACCTTTTTTTGCACGCTGCAAAGATAGTATTAATCTGCGCTAGAGGCGGTATTGGGATTTCTAAATATAAAACGGTCTTCCACAAAGTCCACTACTACTTCTTGATCTCTGCTGAGGCTTCCCACCAGCAATTCTTTGCTCAACGGATTCAAGAGTTGCTGTTGCAGCACCCGTTTTACAGGGCGTCCTCCATATTGAGGATCAAAACCGAGATGTGCGAGTTGCGCTATCGCTTCCTCCGTCGCTGTAAGCTTGATTTCTTGTTTGCTAAGTCGCTTTTGGATGTGTTCGAATTGCAAACGGACAATCTGTTCAATTTCTTTTCGGGTTAAAGGCGAAAAAAGGACGATATCATCAATTCGATTTAAAAACTCAGGACGCACTTGGATTTTAAGCAATTCCATTACATTCTGCTTGGCCACTGTTTCAGCAGTCTCAAAAGCTTCGTTGGTTTCAAAGGCAGATTGGATTTTGTGGCTTCCCAAGTTGCTGGTCATGATAATGATGCTGTTTTTAAAATCTGCTACGCGCCCTTTGTTGTCAGTCAGTCGACCTTCGTCTAATACTTGAAGTAAGAGATTGAAGGTGTCGAGATGGGCTTTTTCAATTTCGTCTAAAAGTATCACAGAGTAGGGCTTTCGTCGGACCGCTTCAGTGAGTTGTCCTCCTTCTTCATAACCCACATAACCCGGGGGCGCACCAACCAAACGACTGACAGCATGACGTTCTTGGTATTCACTCATATCGATACGAGTTAGATTTGTTTCCTCGTCAAAAAGCACTTCGGCTAAGGCTTTAGCAAGTTCCGTTTTTCCAACCCCTGTCGTCCCTAAAAAGAGAAAGCTTCCAATAGGGCGGTTTTGATCCTGCAAGCCTGCACGGCTTCTGCGTACAGCATCACTTACAGCAAGCACTGCTTTTTCTTGACCCACCAGTCGCGTGTGAAGCTCTTTTTCTAAATGAAGTAGCTTGTCTTTATCCGATTGCAACATCTTACTGACGGGGATCCCCGTCCACTTAGCCACAACTTCAGCAATATCGCCATAGGTAACCTCTTCTTTTATTAGGGCCTCCCCAGATTGGGACTGGGCGAGTTCTTTTTGAAGATTATGCATTTTGGTTTCGGCTTCCTGGAGTTTTCCGTAACGGATTTCGGCTACCGTTCCATAATCTCCTTCGCGTTCCGCTCGATCTGCTTTTGCTTTTAACTCTTCAATATCCGTCTTGGTCTGCTGTACGGCATCTACCACTTCTTTCTCTTGACTCCACTGTGCAAAAAGGGTGTTGCGTTCTTCTTTGAGATCGCTCAGCTCTTTTTGGAGTTGTTTGATTTTTGCCTCGTCTTTTTCCCGCTTGATGGCGACCAATTCAATTTCAATCTGACGGATCTTACGGTCCAAACTGTCCAACTCCTCAGGTTTGGAATTGATTTCCATTCGCAGTTTGGAGGCGGCTTCGTCCATTAGGTCGATGGCCTTGTCAGGTAAAAAGCGGTTGCTGATGTAGCGGTGCGATAAGGACACCGCACCAATGAGGGCATCGTCTTTGATGCGAACTTTGTGATGGGTTTCGTATTTGTCTTTGATTCCTCTTAAAATGGAAATGGCACTTTCCAAATCGGGTTCGTCCACCAATACTTTTTGGAAGCGACGTTCCAAGGCTTTGTCTTTTTCAAAATACTTTTGGTATTCGTCTAGGGTAGTGGCACCTATGGCGCGCAGTTCTCCTCGAGCTAGAGCAGGTTTTAGTATGTTGGCAGCGTCCATAGCTCCTTCGCCTCCTCCTGCCCCGACGAGGGTATGGATTTCGTCAATAAACAAAACCAAATCTCCGTCGCTGTGGGTCACTTCTTTAATGACACTTTTTAGGCGTTCTTCAAATTCCCCTTTGTATTTGGCACCAGCAATCAAGGCACCCATGTCCAAAGCAAAGATTTGTTTGTCTTTTAAGTTCTCAGGCACATCACCATCGATGATACGATGTGCCAATCCTTCTGCAATCGCTGTTTTCCCTGTTCCGGGCTCCCCCACCAGTATGGGGTTGTTTTTGGTTCGTCGGCTCAGGATTTGCAGTAAACGTCGGATTTCCTCATCACGACCAATGACGGGATCCAGTTTTCCTTCTTTGGCAAGTGCGTTTAGGTTTTTCGCATATTTTTCTAAAGCGTTGTAGTTTCCTTCTGCAGAGGCAGAAGTAACTTTTTCCCCTTTGCGGAGCTCCTGAATGGCGTCTTGAAGCTTACTTTTAGTAATTCCCTGATCCGAGAGCATTTTGGAAAGGGTACCGTTGGATTCAAAAAGCGCTTGCAACAGATGTTCTGTAGCCACATATTCATCCTGTTGCTTTTTGGCAAGCGCAATGGCATTCATAAGTGTCTGTGATGCTTTTTGTGACAAGACTTGAGCACCTCCTTCTACTTTTGAAAAGCTTTTTAAAGCACTTTCGTTCATTTGTTTTAAAAGTGGGAGCTGCACCTGTAATTTATTGAAGATAAAAGGCAAAACGGTATCGTCTACTTCTAGGAGTCCATAAAATAAATGCTCGTTTTCGATTTGTGGATGCCCTTTTTCAAACACGTATTGCTGGGCTGCCTGAACGGCTTCTTGGGTTTTTAAGGTAAGATGATTCAAATTCATTGCAATTTTTTGTTCTGCTCTTGCAAAGGCTGTTCCAATTTAATTTTGCTGTCCTTTTGACAGCTAAATCTTTAGAAATCAAGACAAAATGACAATTCGAATGAGACTTTCTTAATGATTTGACGTCTTGAATTCCCTTCTGATCGTCTCTGTTAATTACTGTTGAATAAATCTTTTGAATTTGAAGAAATAGTTTCGATTTAGGTGAGTGAAATGCTTAATTTTACGCTTTAAAAATTTCTCATGCAGCGCGATACGACGATATTTAATTTGATAGAGCAAGAAACGGAACGACAGTCCAATGGAATTGAATTGATTGCTTCCGAAAATTTCACCAGCCCCGCCGTGATGGAGGCCTGCGGTTCTGTACTGACCAACAAATACGCAGAAGGCTATCCTGGAAAACGATATTACGGAGGTTGTGAAGTCGTTGACGAAGTGGAGACTTTGGCTATTGAACGAGCGAAAAGTTTGTTTGGTGCAGCCTATGCCAACGTGCAGCCCCATTCAGGTTCTCAGGCCAATACGGCTGTATTCCATGCTTTTTTAAAACCTGGGGATAAGATTTTAGGCTTTGACCTAGCACATGGGGGACATTTGACTCATGGCTCGCCAGTCAATTTTTCAGGGCGTTTGTACAAAGCTCATTTTTATGGTGTAGAAAAAGAAACGGGGCTTTTGGATTATGAAAATATCCGAACTATTGCCAAAGAAGTACAACCTCAAATGCTCATCGCAGGGGCATCTGCTTATTCTAGGGACATCGACTTTGCCAAATTTCGAGAAATTGCAGATGAAGTCGGAGCGTTTCTCTTGGCAGACATTTCCCACCCCTCTGGAATGATTGCTTCAGGACTCCATAGCAACCCTATTCCTCACTGCCACGTTGTGACCACCACAACCCACAAAACCTTAAGAGGCCCTCGTGGAGGACTGATCTTGATGGGGGAGGACTTTGATAATCCTTTTGGCTTGACTTTTAAAAATGGAAATCCCCAAAAAATGTCGCATCTTTTGAATATGGCCGTTTTCCCAGGAAACCAAGGAGGCCCCTTGATGCATATCATTGCAGCAAAGGCCATTGCCTTTGAAGAAGCGCTACAACCTAGCTTTAAGGCCTATATGGAGCAGGTACGGAAAAATGCTCAAGCTCTGGCCGCCGCTTTTGTAGCAAAGGACTACCATCTGATTTCTGGGGGAACAGACAACCACTTGATGTTGATCGACCTGCGCAATAAAAACATTACGGGGAAAGACGCAGAACTCGCTTTGGTTAAAGCAGAAATCACTGCCAACAAAAACATGGTTCCTTTTGACGACAAATCTCCCTTCGTGACTTCGGGTATCCGCATAGGAGCTGCCGCCATAACGACTCGAGGACTGAAGGAAAACGAAATGGGAATTGTTGTGGACTTGATTGACCGTGTTATTACAAACTACGAAGACGAAACGACTTTAGCTGCCGTAGCCAAAGAAGTACACGCTTTAATGCAAGGACGGACGTTATTTAATGCCTAGCTCTTATGAGGCATATTGTCTTTTAAATGAATAAGAGTTTCTCTTCGGTTGGGTTTGGAGTAGTAGGTAGATTACAAGCTTGGTATACAACTCTTTTTTGCTAGTAATTCTTATTTTTAAGCAGTTTGTTGTACTCGTCAACAGTAATTTCTACCTCTTACAAGATTGCTCTTGTCAGAGGTCGGCTCAAATCACCACCTTTATGATGTGGTAAAGTAGTATATCTTCCGTCGGCATGTCTGTGAAAAATATGGCTTCCCTTTTGCCTTACTTTCTTAAAGTCAAGAGCAAACAATAGTTTTTAAAACTTTTTGCATCAATAACTCTCAGCTTGTTCATATATTGATGCAAGCACGGGCCTTATTTATACGGCTTGTCCAAAGCTACGAGCCCAACAACTCCAATACTTCCTGCGGAATCTGTTCTAGTTTCCCAGAATCTTTGTTGAGATAGCACCATTGGGTACTGCAGCGTGCCAAAAGAGTGTGGGTTTGCTTTACTGCAATTTCGACAATCCGCTCGGAAAGAAATCCCTTACTTGCTTTTACGTAGGTCGTGAGAAGGAGTTCGTCTCCCAACTGAGCGGGCTGTTTGTATTCAATGTGATGACTGCGCACCACCCAAGTGTGAAAATGCAAAACGCTTTCGGCAGTTAAAGCTTCCCAATGGGCTTGTGCCGCCTCCTGCACCCAATACAGGTACTGGACATTATTTACATGATTAAGCGTATCTAAATGTTCGGGGAGTACCGTACGTTCTAGGGTAAAGGAATTCATGATTTGGGAACAATCTTAACTTCAAAGAGTTTGTCCCAATTTTTCCCTGTGACAAAAAATGTTTGCCGTTTCTTGTGGTAGGCAATTCCGTTCAAAACGTTGAGTTCAGGATGTTGAGTAACCTTTTCTTTAAGGCCCGAGAAATCTACTACGCCCTCTACCGCACCACTTTCAGGGTTGATAATCACCACCACGTCCTTTTGAAATTGATAAGTATTAGCATAAATCTTCCCGTTCACCCATTCCAATTCGTTGATGTTTTTTAAGGCGGATTTGTGCGTCATTACTTGAATACGACCTAGTTCGTTATACTCCTCAGGATTGAGTTTCCAAATGTTTTGAGTGCCGTCGGATTTATAAAGAGTGTTTCCGTCATTACACAAGCCCCAACCTTCTTTGCTTTCTCCATAAGGAAAAGACTTTTGCATGTTTAAACTGGCTTTATCATAGACCAATCCTTTTTGAGCCTTCCAGGTCAATTGGACAATTCGATCTTGAAGTACAGTTAAACCTTCTCCAAAGAAAGCATTGTCTAAAGGTTTGTTTTCTAAGATTTTACCTGTCTTGAATTCTACTGTTCTCAGACTTGATTTTCCATTGAGACCTGTACTTTCGTAAAGAAGTTCTCCGTCAAATTCCAGCCCTTGGGTGTATGCGGTTCTATCGTGCGGATAGGTGTTGACCAACTCGTAAGTAAACAGTTTTGGAGGAACTTCTGCTAGTAAAGTGAGTGTTGTTATCGTTTCGTAAGTTTGCTCTTGATGGACTACTTGAGCTTTGAGTTCGTATTCTCCTAAGGGTTCGTCGGAAAACTGATGCTCCGTAGAGATGGGTTGATCGTTTAAAAAATAGATAACCGTGTAGTCTTCCAGTGCGGTCTTGAGACTCAACTGCAATTGAGCGGTTGGGGTTGCTTTGTCACCTTTTAGTCCTGTTTTAATTTTAAGGGCTGGGGCTTTAGGACCGCTGCAGGTCAGGAGCAAAAGGGCGCTAAGGGTACTCACAAATAATTTCATATCAATAAACCGTTCGGGGTTTCACAAGGGGCGAAATTAAGCATTTAAAATGATTGTTGAAATCAATGTAAGGGGTTATCTTTGCACCCGGGCAAGTCCTACACAACCAGCTCCTGCTGAATCCCCCAGGGCGGGAACGCAGCAAGGGTAGGCGGTCGTAGCGGTGTGATGTAGGTCGCTTGCCCTTTTTTTTATCAGTCCATGTCCAAAGTAGTTTTGATTACGGGTGCCTCTTCTGGCTTGGGAAAAGCCACAGCCAGCCATTTGGCAGATTTGGGCTATGTGGTGTACGGGACATGCAGAAATCCCAACCAAAACGAAACCCCTCCTAACTACAAACTAATTTCCTTGGATTTAAATCAACCCACTTCCATTCAAAGTGCAGTGGAAGAGCTTTTGGGAGAAGAAGGTCGCATTGATGTATTGATCAACAACGCGGGTTCCGGAATCATTGGTCCGATGGAAGAATTGGAAATTGATGCTCTGCGTGCCAACTTTGAAACGAATTGTTACGGACCCTTACTACTGATGCAGAAAGTGCTTCCTGTCATGCGCAAGCAAAAAGAGGGTTTTGTTGTTTCTATTACCTCGATTGGATGTGCGATGGGGCTTCCCTTTCGTGGAGCCTATTCAGCTTCCAAAGGGGCCTTATCCTTGCTTACCGAATCCCTTCGCATAGAAGTCAAACCCTTTGGAATCAATATGTGTACGGTAGCGCCCGGTGATTTTGTCTCGGATATTGCCTCAAGACGTTACTATGCGCCCCAAAAGAAACAATCTCCTTACGAAGCGATATACAAAAGAAATCTAGCGACGATAGATGCGCATGTATCCTCAGGAATTCAACCTGAAGTAATTGCCCACAAAATAGCACGCATTTTACCTCAAAAAAATCCAAAAGTTCACTACCGAGTGGGTGCACCTTTGCAAAAATTTTCAGTAGTTTTAAAAGGGATTTTACCCAGTCGCCTTTTTGAAAAACTATTACTACTCTTTTTTAAAAACTAAACCACTAACTATGAAATTCTTTATTGACACTGCCAACTTAGATCAAATCCGTGAAGCCGAAGCCCTTGGGGTTTTAGACGGGGTAACGACCAATCCCTCGCTGATGGCTAAAGAAGGCATCACAGGAGAAAAGAACATCATTCAACATTACGTCGATATTTGTGAACTTGTGGAGGGCGATGTATCCGCAGAAGTCATCGCGATAGATTTTGAGGGCATGGTCAGAGAAGGGGAGGCCTTGGCAGCCTTGCACCCTCAGATTGTCGTAAAAATTCCTATGATCGAAGAGGGAATCAAAGCTTTAAAATACTTTTCTGACGCTGGAATCAAGACCAACTGTACATTAGTTTTTTCTACAGGACAAGCCCTCTTGGCAGCCAAAGCGGGTGCCACCTATGTTTCTCCTTTTATCGGTCGTTTGGACGACAATTCTACGGACGGGCTGGAGTTGATCGAAGACATTCGTTTGGTTTATGACAACTACGCCTATGAAACGGAAATCCTCGCCGCTTCTGTTCGCCATACCATGCATATTGTAAACTGTGCAAAAATAGGTGCAGATGTAATGACAGGACCCCTTTCTGCGATTAAAGGCTTGCTAAACCATCCCCTTACGGATATTGGACTGGCAAAGTTTTTAGCCGATCATAAAAAAGGGAATTAATCTGGACTCGTTTTTCTTGAATCCGAAGTGTTCAATTTAGATTTATTAAAAGACGGTAACGGAATAAAGAGAATTGGTAGTGATTGACGGAAGCGTGGGTCTCAAATAGCACAATTTCATATCCAACAGGTGTTTTTTTTTAGATTTTTTCGAATTCCCAACTTAAAATTAATTCCTGCATATGCCTGAGTGAAAATTCCATTGATAACAACATAAGGGAACGAGCGACTATCTGATGGACCTAAGTACCCTTTGGAATGGTTAACATACAAGCCCAGTCCAACAAAAAAGGAAGTTTTTTTGCCTTTTTTAAAGTCATAATCCAGACCTAGATTAAAATTTGTTGTTGATAAATAACCATCGGGTGGTCCTTGGGCTGATGCACCACACCTAAAATTTCCAAAATGAATTACAGGAACAAAACGAAACCGTTCATTTTTAAGACTTTTTTGATAGCCAATACTCCAATTGAATGCTTTTAAAGAAACGGTTCCACTGCCTCTATATGAACTTAGAATCCCGAAGGAGCCAAAGGCCGTCGAAGAACTGTCCTGAGCCTGGAAATTGATTGAATAAAATAAAAGGAATAGTCCGATTGGAGCTTTAAACATGATTCTAGGGCTTAGTTATTGTTTTTAATCAATAAGAATGACAAAGAATTTAATTTTTCGCTCCTAAAGCCCCTCTAACACCTTTTCAAACTTGGGATCGGAAAGATTCCCAAAACCTTGAAGGAGCTTCCCTCGAGAGTTAAGGACAATACTTTTATTGAGCAAGGTCAATACCCAAGCCTTACTTGCTTTTTCAAAATCTATTAAAGCAAACTGATCTTCTGGGTTGAGTTCCATCATTTTTTGAACTTGATCCACCAAGGCGTTATAAGGTTGAATACAAATTCCCACAAAACGAATCTCGGGGTACTGCTTTTTTAGACGCAATACTCGGTCTAATGTGTTGCGGTATTGATTCATCTGTGTCTGTGACCAAAAATAGAGTACGGTGGCTTTGCCATTGGACAATGAAGCGCTGCTGACGACTTCACGCTTAGCATTTTGCAGTTGAACTTTAGGCAGGGGTTTTCCTACGTCCATTCTGCTGATGTCAGAGTGCAATTCCAAAACTTCTGACAAATAACTGGGAGAGCTGTTTACAGTAGCATAGTACTGTAAAAAGCGTTCGTTTACTCCGTGGTTTACAAAGTTTAGTATTTCTTCAAAAGCTATGGCCCTTGCGATATTGTTACGTAAGAATTTTCCAGAAATCTCCTGATCCAAAACTTCCAAACGCCGTATGTTGAAATCCGTGGTTTGTTTGACTTTAAAAAACGCCTCTTCCGATTTCAGTGTCTTTTGACTGATGTAGCTGATGATGTAATTGACGTAAGGATCAAAAAAAGCTAGGTCGTTATCTCCGTAGTTTAAAAAACGTCTGTAACTGAAAAACAAACTGTCCTCTTCTTCTGTCCACTGCGCACCGCGAAGCAGCGCATATCGCTCGCGGATGTTGGCATAGGGATAAATGTAGGCGGCCTGAGTGACCTTTTGAGCTATGGGACTCAATGTGTTTAGCGAATCCATCTGAATCCACAGTTGCTTTTTTTCAAGCAGCAAAGAATCAATAATGGCGTTAAAAGTGCGTTTATTATTCGAATATTTTGAAGAGAGGTAGTTGTTTTCTGCTTCTTGTTTTAAAAACAGCTCTAGCAAAAAGTTGTTTTTGGATGCGCCCACGCCGGAATAAACCATGGACTCGTCAAAAGCCGCCGCATTGATCCGTACCCATAGGCTGTCTTGGTCTTCCAAAAGTAGTGTCTGGTATTCGGGCAAGTGTTCCAGTTTATAAATCCCGTCAGGAAGGGAATCGTACTGACGTTGAAATCTCAAGTTTTCTCCTAAGTCCAACATTTCAATCACCTGGGTTCCCTGATATAGGGTTACCGCACGAGAGGAAGGGTTGACTATCTGTCCTCCCAGAAAAATACCGCTATGTGAATTTTTCTCAGCCTGGCAGCTTAAAACAACTCCCAGAAGAAAAATGAACCCAATTCCTTTTTTCATACCGTTCAAAATTACCAATTTTTATGTGTAAAAATCTTAGAATGCTGTTAAATCACTCAATTAGATTTGTGTAAGTTTGCAGCTTAAAATCAAGGACTATGTTATCGGTTTCAAACCTGTCTGTTCAATTTGGAAAAAGAGTCTTATTTGACGAAGTCAATGTGAGTTTTACTCCGGGCAATTGTTATGGAATTATTGGCGCTAATGGTGCGGGAAAATCCACCTTCCTAAAAATCCTTTCTGGAAAACAAGACGCCAACTCTGGCAGTGTCCATTTGGAACCGGGAAAACGGCTATCTGTCTTAGAACAAAATCACAATGCTTACGATTCGCATTCCGTTTTGGATACGGTTCTTCGAGGAAATCAAAAGCTTTATGAAATCAAATCGGAAATGGATGCCCTCTACGCTAAAGAGGACTTTTCCGATGCTGATGGAGAACGAGTTGGGGTTTTGCAAGTCACTTATGAGGAAATGGATGGATGGAACGCCGACAGTGAAGCTGCCGCCTTGCTGTCAAACCTAGAAATCCCCGAAAAATTGCATTATACCCCCATGGCAGAACTGGACGGTAAACAAAAAGTGAGAGTTCTACTCGCTCAAGCACTTTTTGGCAATCCTGATGTACTGATTATGGATGAGCCGACCAATGATTTAGATTACGACACCATCATGTGGTTGGAGAAATTTTTGGCCCATTACGACAATACCGTGATTGTTGTTTCACACGACCGACACTTTTTGGATGCCGTTTGTACGCATATTTCCGATATCGATTATGGAAAAATAAACCATTATTCAGGTAACTATACTTTTTGGTATGAGTCCAGTCAACTGGTAGCACGCCAGCGTATGCAACAAAACAAAAAGGCAGAAGAGAAGAAAAAGGAGTTGCAGGAATTCATTGCGCGATTTTCTGCAAATGTAGCCAAGTCCAAACAGGCGACCTCTCGAAAAAAGATGATCGATAAATTGGACATCGAAGCGATTAAACCTTCTAGTCGACGTTATCCCGCAATTATCTTTGATCAAGAACGTAAAGCGGGAGATCAAATTTTAAATATTGAAAAACTCGCTGCTTCTTTAGATGGCGAAGTCTTATTTAAAGATTTTCACCTCAATTTAGCCAAAGGCGACAAAGTGATTGTGTATGCCAAAGATACACGCGCCGTTTCGGCTTTTTATAATATTTTGATGGGAAAGGCCCAGGCAGATGAAGGGACCTTTAGCTGGGGAATCACAACCAGCCAGGCGTATCTTCCCGTAGATCACGATGCGTATTTTGAAAATGCGATGTCTTTGGTAGATTGGCTTAGACAATACGCCAAAACAGAAGAGGAAAAGGAAGAAGTTTTTTTACGTGGCTTTTTAGGGAAAATGCTCTTTAGTGGGGAAGAGGCGTTAAAACAATGTAATGTGCTTTCCGGAGGAGAAAAAGTCCGTTGTATGCTTTCCAAAATGATGATGGAACGCGCTAATGTACTTTTACTCAATGAACCTACAAACCACTTGGATTTGGAGTCGATTACTGCCTTTAATAATTCGCTAAGTAATTTCAAGGGAACTCTGCTTTGTAGCACCAGCGACCATGCCTTTTCTCAAAGTTTAGGAACTCGAATCGTAGAGCTTACTCCATCGGGTGTAATCGATCGTCATATGTTGTTTGATGAATACATGACGGATCCCAAAATAAAAGAATTACGCTCCAAGCTTACCAGCGGTGCCTAAGTAAAGATAAAATAGGTGCTGATTACAATAACGGTGATAATCACACCCATTATTTTAACTGGTTTCCAAGGGGTGATATCCACTTGTTCTGTGTAGTTCTGCACATAAGCCTCGGTTCGAGGTCTCCATTTTCCAATGACGAGCATTACAGCAATAATACAGAGAAATAACATCCCCATGACATGAAGGAAGTGTGGATAGGTTCCCCCGTTACTAATTACATAATCTTTTAGGAAAAATTGACTAAAAGAGTAAAGAGTCACGCCCATCACCATTGCTACTTTAGCTGCAAGTGCAGGAACGTACTGGGTAAGGTATCCCACTAAAATAATAGTTAAAATAGGAACCGTGTAGCATCCATTTACTTCTTGTAAATACCCAAACAATCCCTCAGGAGCATTGGCAATTCCAGGAGCGATGAACATAGACAGTACAGCCAAAACAATCCCGAAGATTTTTCCCGCACGCACCACTTGTCTTTCGTCTGCATTTTTATTGAGGTATTGTTTGTAAATATCCAAACCAAAAAGTGTTACCGAGCTGTTTAAAGCGGAGTTGAACGAACTCAAGATGGCGCCAAACAACACGGCTGCAAAAAACCCCAATAAAACAGGGGGTAAAACCCGATTGACCAGAAGACCATACGATTGATCTGCTTGACTAGCATCCAGAGTGTCTCCAAAAATAGAATAGGCTATTATACCTGGGAGCACCACAATTATAGGACCTAAGATTTTTACAAAGGCTGCGATGATCAATCCTTTCTGACCTTCAACTAAGTTTTTTGCCGCCAAGGCTCTTTGGATGATCGCCTGATTGGTTCCCCAATAAAACAGCTGCACTAAAACCATCCCCGTAAACAAGGTGCTGAAGGGTATGGCCGAAGTATCACTTCCAATTGCATTGAATTTGGAAGGATCATTCGCGTATAAGGTTTCAATACCAGAAAAAAGACTTCCATCTCCCAAATACATTAATCCAAAAACAGGGATCATCAATCCACCAATAAGTAGTCCGACAGCATTGACAGTATCGGAGACCGCAACGGCCTTTAGTCCCCCAAAAATAGCATAGACGGAGCCGATCAGTCCAATTGACCAAACGGTGACAACTAGGGTAGTGCCTTGACTCAGGTTAAAGAGAGTGGTTAAATCAAACATTCCGATGATTGCCACAGCTCCAGAATACAAGACGATTGGCAACAACACGACTACATAGCCGCTGAGAAAGAGTCCCGAAGTGATGGATTTGGTTGCGGTGTCGTATCGACGTTCTAAAAATTGCGGGATCGTGGTAAGGCCTCCTTTGAGATAGCGCGGAAGTAATAGGGTCGCGGTGACAACCATAGCGATTGCGGCTAGGGTTTCCCAGGCCATTACTAGAATACCTTCATTAAAAGCAGAACCGTTTAGCCCGACTAACTGTTCCGTTGATAAATTGGTTAAAAGCAATGAAGCAGCAATAACGGGAGCGGTTAAACTTCTACCTCCTAAGAAATACCCGTCTTCTGAATTTTCGTTCGTATTGCGTGTGGCTAGATAGGCGATTACCCCGACAAGTATGGTAAAGGCAATAAAAATAATGAATTGCATAGGTTGTTTAAATCAAATGTTTCAATCTAAATTTAGGAAAACTAATTTAAACCGAAAGCACTTTTAGAATTTCTTCCGCCTTTTCTTTTTCGTCAGGATGAACCCAGATTTCTTGATCTCGTGAAAAAGAACCAAACCCAGCAAGACGAGCAGATTCTGCACGATCTTTAATTACAGGAATGATTTTAACTTCACTTAAAGCACTAGAAATTTTAAGGACCTGCATCTGCGGACCGACAAATAATTTTATGTAGGAAGTTTGGGACATTGTGAATTTGTTTTTAGGTTTTGTTGTAGCGATTGTTCCAAATCGCAGGATTGAAGTTTTTCCCCAATGCAAAACCAAAGTACAGTATTACAGAGGCAACGGCTTTAAACATAAAGAACAACAACATCCAATAGGAAGAGCTGTCTGGGGTTCGTGTGAACAATCCCATGGGAGTCAATTCGGTTAGAATCCAACTGAAGGCAAAAACAGCCAACATCAAGTTCCATATATTCTTAAAGGGCCACATCAACACTTTACGCAAAGGATGTAAGTCATTTCCCCATTTGTGAACAAGGTAGTAATAGTCCTTGCCTAGAGGCACGAACAACAAAGGATCATCGGTTTTTTGTAATCGGAAAAGCGCGGAAGGAGCCATGATTTTAAAAGAACCCAATTGGGTGTCGTGTGCAGATTCCAAGGCTTGAATCGTGTCTAATGCTTCTTGGGGCAATTTATTTTTAAAATATTTAAGATCTAAAAAACGCAAACGGTAGTCTATACTCACTTTTTTGATCTGATCGAGGTGATAAATTTTATCTGTAGCCAATAAATCAAAGTCAAATGCATTGAGGGATTTGATGTCTAATGATTTAATGAGTGAATCCAAGTTGGATTCGTGCGCTTCTAAAGTCAATTCACGCGTTTTGGATAGCGCTTTTTCAATATTGGTTCTGGGTAGTAGATTAGCTTTCATAATTCCTTCACATTAGATAACAAAAATAGGAATTATTCAGTCAAACCATAAAAAATCTGTTAACGTAATTCAGCTTTTAATTCTTTTGAGAAATTTTGCTGGAGTTTTTCCATGATTTTATCGATTTGTTTGTCTGTTAACGTCTTGTTTTTGTCTTGAAATGTAAAACTGATTCCGTAAGACTTTTTGCCTTTGGGAAGGTTTTTTCCTTCGTAAACATCGAATAGTTGAACTGAAGTAAGGATTTTGCGTTCGGTTTTTAGAGCGATGGTTTTGAGTGCTTCAAACGAGACTTCTTGATCCAAAAGCAATGCAAAATCCCTTCTCATCTGAGGGAACTTAGCCACTTCTTGGTAGTGTAAAGGCTGTTTATAAGCATGTTGTGAGAGTGCGTTCCAATCCAATTCTGCGAGATAGACTTCCTGGTCAATTCCGTAAGTTTCAGTCAGTGCTGTTCCTATCAGTCCAAACAGTCCAAAACTTCGCTTTTTACACTGTAATTCAAAACACAAATCAAATTGAGAATGGGAGGTCTCTACAAATTCGAGGGCATCGTATCCCAAGCTACTAAAAAGGTCGTGCAACACTCCCTTGCCATAGAAAAAGGAGTCTGGCGAGTTAGTCAGATCCCAATGGGTATGAAAGGGTACACCTGTTATTGCGAGGCTCAACCGTTTGGCTTCGACATAGGTTTCGTCTTTTTTTCCATAAATGTTTCCAAATTCAAAAAGCTTGAGCTCTTTGTTTTGACGATTCAAATTAAATGCAATCACTTCAAGAGCATTGGGAATGAGCGATTGTCGCAGTATGGACAATTCTTTACCCAGTGGATTTAATAAGCTTACGGGTGCATGAAAGTCTGTTGCATTTTCGGGTCGGGTTAGAGAATTGTTCATCGTTTCCATAAAACCCTGACCCGTAAGTTTTTGAGCTACGGCCCCTTCCAGCTTGTAGTCGTCTTTCCAGCTGTAGGGAGGTTTTGCCTCATAACGCAAAGGTCTGTCTTCTAAGTTGTTATAGCCGTACACTCTGAGTATTTCTTCAATGACGTCTGCGGGGCGGGTCACATCTACGCGGTATCTCGGAACGGTCATTGCGATTCTTGTTTCGGAAACATTATTAATTTCCATTTCTAATGCATTCAAGATGGTATTCAGATGTTTTTCTTCTAGGGGTTGGCCTATCGTCTTTTCTAATTGTTCAAAAGAAAGAAAGACTTGAACGGCCTCTTTTAAGGGTTTTCGGACCTCCTGTATTTCACTTGAAATGGTCGCTCCGGCTAAATCTCGAATTAAAATCGCTGCGCGTTTTAAAGCCGTTATTCCAATTTCTGGATCGATCCCACGCTCAAAGCGAAAGGATGCATCTGTATTGAGATTGTGACGCTTGGCGGTTTTGCGAATACTGATCGGGTCAAAATAGGCACTTTCTAAAAATACGGTGGTCGTTTGATCCGTTACTCCGGAATCTGTTCCTCCAAAAACTCCTGCTATACAGTGGGCTTTTTCACTGTCGCAGATCATTAGATCTTCTCCACTCAATTCGCGTTCCACCTCATCCAAGGTGGTGAATTTTGTTTTTTCAGCACAGGTTTTTACATGTACATCGCCCTGAAGTTTTTCCGCGTCAAAGGCATGTAAGGGTTGTCCCAATTCGTGTAAGACATAATTGGTAATATCCACAACATTGTTTTTTGGAGTAATCCCGATCGCTTTCAAACGATTTTGCAGCCAAGCGGGGGAAGGTGCTATTTGTACCTCAGTAAGGGTAAGACCGTAATACTGGGTACATCGTTCTTCGTCTTCCAGGTGAACTGGAATCGTTCTTTGGGTATTGTCCACTTGAAATGAGGACGTTTCAGGAAACCTCCATTCATGGGGGATTTCTTTTAACAAACATACTGCTCTGAGGTCTCGTGCTACACCCATATGGCTCATGGCATCAGCTCTGTTGGGAGTCAACCCAATTTCAAAGACAACGTCTTGTTCAATATCAAATAGTTCTGCAGCAGGAGTTCCTACTTTTGCAGATGCCTCTAAGACCATAATCCCATCGTGAGCTTCTCCCAAGCCAAGTTCATCCTCAGCGCAAATCATTCCTTCGCTAACTTCTCCCCGAATTTTTCCTTTTTTGATTTTGAGTTGTGAACCGTCAAACAGGTTCAGTGTCGTTCCAATATTAGCTACTAGCACCTTTTGCCCTTGAGCTACATTGGGTGCACCACAAACTATGGAAAGGTTGTCTCCGGTTCCAATGTTTACCTCTGTGAGTTTTAGACGGTCGGCATTGGGATGTTGAACACAACTTAAGACTTCGCCTACCACGACTCCCTGGAGGCCTCCTTTTATGCTTTCATAAGTTTCGGTTCCTTCTACTTCAAGACCTAAATCTGTTAATAAAACCGAGAGCTCTTCTACAGGTAGATTTATTTTGATAAACTGCTGTAACCAGTTGAGGGATATTTTCAAAGAATGCGTATTTAATTGTCGAATGCAAATATAAGAATCTCTTTGCCCATTTTTAACTAATGAAATTCCAAATGTTTGAATCAAAACGAAGTGCTGCTAGTGTTCGTTTAATGATTTGATGTTCAGCTTGTTTGAGTTCAGGGTCTTGTTTTAAAATTTGTTGCGCGGTATCTCTTGCGGCTTTGAGTAAAGTAGAATCCTTGATCATATCAGCAATTTTTAGCTGTAAAACTCCGCTTTGCTGGGTACCCATTAGATTTCCAGGACCTCGAAGTCGCAGATCAGCTTCTGCAATTTCAAACCCATCCGTGCTGTTTACCATAGTTTGCAAGCGTGTTTTTCCTTCTTCCGAAAGCTTGGAACCACTCATTAAAATACAATAGCTCTGTGAGGCTCCCCTTCCTACACGACCTCGGAGCTGATGGAGCTGCGACAGACCAAACCGCTCAGCACTTTCAATAATCATTACAGAGGCATTGGGCACATTAACGCCCACTTCTATAACCGTCGTGGCGACCATAATCTGTGTTTTTCCTTCTGCGAAACGTTCCATCTCATAGGCTTTGTCTTCCGACTTCATCTGTCCGTGAAGAATACTGACTTGATACTGGGGAGGCGGAAAGCTTCGGGTAATGCTTTCATAACCGTCCATCAGATCTTTATAATCCAGTTTTTCAGACTCTTGAATTAGCGGATAAACTACATATACTTGTCGCCCCTCTTGTATCTGCTCTTTGATAAATGCAAAAACGGCTAAGCGTTTACTTTCAAACCGATGACTGGTTTTTACAGGCTTTCGTCCAGGGGGTAATTCATCAATTACGGAAAGGTCTAAATCTCCGTAAATACTCATTGCTAGCGTTCTGGGGATAGGTGTGGCGGTCATCACTAAAACGTGCGGTGGAATTTCGTTTTTAGCCCACAGCTTAGCGCGCTGTGCCACCCCAAAACGATGTTGTTCGTCTATGATGGCAAGGCCTAAATTCTTAAACTGTACCTTTTCTTCAAAGACAGCATGAGTTCCAATCAGGATGTTTAAGGTTCCTGTTTCTAGAGCCTCAAAAAGAGGCTTGCGCTCTTTGGCTTTGGTGCTTCCAGTGAGCAATGCAATTTGAACCCCTGTTCCGTGGAGCAAGCTAGATAGGGAATGATAATGTTGTTGCGCCAAGATTTCCGTTGGAGCGACTAAACAAGCTTGAAATTGATTGTCGATGGCGATCAGCATACTGAGGAGCGCCACGATTGTTTTACCTGAACCCACATCGCCTTGCAAAAGACGATTCATTTGTCTTCCCGATCCTAAATCCATTCGAATTTCCTTGACGACTCGTTTTTGCGCTTGGGTAAGAGGAAAGGGAAGATGTTCCTTAAAAAAAGTGTGAAACGCACTGCCTACCTCAGAAAAAGTAAACCCTTTGATCTTCTTTTTTCGCTGGAGGTTCTTTAGTATCAGTTGCATTTGAAGGTAAAAAAACTCTTCGAACTTAAGTCGAGCTTGCGCACGGCTCAGATCGAGCTGGGTAGTGGGGTAATGCACTTCCTTTAAGGCCTTTTCTTTGGCGATCAGTTTGTAATGCTCCAAAAGATAGGGGGGGAGTGTTTCAGAAAATGGAGTGCCTCCCCTTTCGATAAGATGGGCAACTAATTTCTGAATGACCCGCTGGGAAATTCCTTTGTTGATTAATTTTTCAGTAGAAGGGTAAATCGGATAAAAGGCGGCTTTTACCCCTTTTTGAAAGTTTTCTTCCAATTCCATCTCGGGATGTGGCATGCTTGCCTTTCCTTTAAACCAATTCAATCTGCCAAAAATCACATAAGGCTGATTTAATTTTAAACTTTCTCGAATCCACTGATATCCTCGAAACCAAACCAACTCCATAGCTCCCGCTGCATCCTCAAACTGGGCCACCATTCGCTTGCCTCGTTTTTGTGAGACATACTCGATTTGGGTAATTTTACCTTTGATCTGTACTTCAGAATTGTTTTGTGGCAATTGGTTGATCGGATAAAATTGACTGCGATCAATGTAGCGGTTGGGAAAAAAGTGAAGTAAGTCCTCAAAGGTGCGGATGTTGAGCTCTTCTTTTAACAAACGGGCACGTTCGGGTCCTACTCCTTTAAGGTATTCGATTCCCGTTTGCATTTCACCCATTGCTCGACTTTATTTTTTTATCCGTTATAAAGCATGTAAATTTAACAAGTAATCCCAAATAAGAATCTATGCGAGCACTGGTAATTTCAGGTGGAGGAAGTAAGGGCGCATTTGCTGGGGGTGTCGCCCATCATCTAATCGAAGAGGCAGGGCGGAAGTACGACCTTTTTTTAGGTACTTCTACCGGGAGTCTTTTGGTAACCCACCTTGCAGCTGGAGCACTGGAGGAAATCAAACACGCTTTTACGAATGTCAACCAAACTTCTATTTTTTCGAACAACCCCTTTATTGTCAAACAGAAAGGGAAAATCAACCGCATTAAAATCAATCATTTTAATGTTTTAAAGAATTTTCTCAAAGGCAAAAAAACCTTTGGAGAAAGTCAAAATTTGCGCACTTTGATCGGTCAACAAATCACTCCTAGCCTCTTTAAATCAGTTAAAAAACAACATCAGGAAGTCATCATTTGTGTGTCTAATTTTACCTTAAACGAGATCGAATACAAAGCCCTATCGGAATGTTCTTATTCCGATTTTTTGGATTGGATTTGGATTTCCTGCAATTATGTTCCGTTTATGAGTTTGGTAATAAAAAACAGACAGGAATACGCCGATGGAGGCTTTGGGTGCATCATTGCCATAGAAGAAGCCATTCGCAGGGGAGCCACCGAAGTGGATGCCATTATGCTCAGCACAGAGGTTCAATTGGTCAATAGAATGCGGTCGCGTAACGCTTTTGATTTGTTGTTGTCCACCTTAGATTTTATGGGAGATCAAATTACACAGGACAACCTTAAAGTGGGAAATTTGTTGGCGACACAAAAAAACATTAAACTCCAAACCTTTTTCACACCTCGAGTACTGACCACCCAATCACTAGTTTTTAACAAAGAAGAAATGGAGCAGTGGTGGCAGGAAGGCCGTGACTTCGCCGCAACGCTTCTTAGTTCAAAAAGTCAAGACTGAGTTGCACCATCGCTTTAACTCCATAAATGAGTCCGGCATCATCCACCAAAAACTCTGGGGTGTGATGAGAGGGTGCCTCCTCAGGGGTGTTTCCTTGAATAAGACCTCCTAAATAAAAATAAAACCCGGGGACTTTCTCTTGAAATGCAGAAAAATCCTCAGCACCAGTCACCGCTTGCATTTCAACCACCTGGTCTTCACCAAGGGCCTTTTTAAGGCTTTTAACAGCTGTTTGGGTTAGTGCTGGATCATTGTAAGTCAACGCTGCAGTTTCGGAGATGTTCACAGTAGCAGACCCCCCATAGGCAGCAGCGATTTGTGGAACCAGCTCGTTCATTCGCCTGAGGATCAGTTGTTTCATGTCTTCATCTAAGGTACGCACCGTTCCCACCATGCGTGCACTTTCCGGTATGATGTTAAATCGAATTCCAGAATGAATGGAACCCACAGAAATAACTGCACCTTCTTTGGTCAATTTTGAATTTCTGCTGATGATAGTCTGCAGACCATCTATAATTTTTGCAGAAATAAGAATGGGATCTACCGCCATCCAGGGTTCGGAGCCGTGGGCCTGTTTTCCTTGAACCTCGATAACAAAGCGTTGTGCTGCAGCCATAATTCCTTTGGACTTATACCTTACCTGACCCACTGGCGTGGCAGAGTTGATGTGCAATCCATAGATAGCATCTACTTTGGGGTTTTCTAAAACCCCTTCTTCAACCATCAAACGGGCTCCTCCCTTTTCACCTTGTGGGGGCCCTTCTTCAGCAGGTTGAAAAATAAACTTTACAGCTCCAGCAAAATCATTGTTTTGGGCTAAATATTCTGCAACTCCCATCAGTATAGCAACATGGGTGTCGTGACCACAGGCGTGCATGACTCCTGTTTCTTGGCCTGAAAAAGTAGCTTTTACCTTTGAACGATAAGGTAAATCGTTTTGTTCGGAAACGGGCAACGCATCCATATCGGCTCGAAGTGCCAAAACCTTACCAGGTCTTTTTCCTTTCAATAGTCCTACCACACCGGTATGGGCAATACCAGTTTGCACATCGATACCTAGACTGCGTAAATGAGTAGCAATTTTCTCTGCAGTTTTAAATTCCCGGTTGGACAATTCTGGATTTTGGTGAATTTCGTGTCGCCATTGAATGACTTTGTTTTCGAGTTGGCTACTAATTTTTTGAGCGGTCAATCCCGCTCCAAGTAGAAGGAACGCTACGAGGTATAAAATTGAATTTTTCATGTTGTTTTTTGATGAAGTTGTGAAGATACAATGTTTATAATTAAAGTTTAAAATTCTGGACTAAAGAGCAGAAATGGCTAATTTTAGTCACAATATGAAAGAGGAACTCACCACCTATTTAAACTCCTTAAACGAAGCACAACGAGCACCTACTTTACACAAAGAAGGTCCTTTAATAGTCATTGCCGGTGCAGGCTCGGGGAAAACTCGGGTATTGACCTATCGCATCGCTTATCTAATGTCACAAGGGGTGGATCCTTTTTCCATTTTGGCATTGACTTTTACCAATAAAGCCGCCAGAGAAATGAAAGCCCGAATTGGGGAATTGGTAGGAGAGAGCGAGTCAAAAAATCTGTGGATGGGAACCTTCCACTCTGTTTTTGCTCGGATTCTGAGATCAGAGGCAGACAAGCTGGGATTTCCCTCCAATTTCACTATTTATGATACTCAAGATTCTGACCGATTGATTTCGGCGATTATCAAAGAGATGGGGTTGGACAAGGATATCTACAAATACAAACAAATACGAAGTCGAATTTCTGCTTTTAAAAACAGTTTAATTACTGTTAAGGCGTATTACAACAATCCAGAATTACAAGAAGCCGATGTGATGTCCCGTCGTCCAGAAATGGGGGCCATTTACAAAGAGTATGTAGAACGTTGCTTTAAAGCGGGAGCTATGGATTTTGACGATTTGTTGTTGCGCACCAATGAATTACTCAACCGCTATCCCGACGTACTCGCCAAATATCAGGAACGCTTTCGTTATATATTAGTAGATGAGTACCAAGACACCAATCACTCGCAATACCTCATTGTCAGAGCGCTCTCGGATCGATATCAAAATATCTGTGTAGTAGGTGACGACGCACAGAGTATTTACGCCTTTCGAGGGGCCAACATCAACAATATTTTAAATTTTCAAAAAGACTATCCCGAGGTTGCCTTGTATCGTTTGGAGCAAAATTACCGATCTACGAAGACCATAGTGAATGCGGCAAATTCCATTATCAGTCACAATAAAAATAAGATTGATAAAGAGGTATGGACGTCAAATGATCAGGGTGCGCCCATTCAAGTCAATCGATTGGCAACCGATGCAGAAGAAGGACGCCATGTGGCTTCCAGTATTTTTGAGTACAAGATGCAAGAACAGCGAAAAAATTCAGATTTTGCCATATTGTATCGGACCAATGCTCAGTCCCGAGCCATGGAAGATGCCTTGCGAAAGCGGGATATTCCCTACCGAATCTATGGGGGATTGTCGTTTTATCAACGCAAGGAAATCAAGGATGTACTCGCATATTTACGATTGATTGTCAATCCCAAAGACGAGGAGAGTTTGAAACGAGTGATCAATTATCCCCCCAGAGGAATCGGACAGACTACGGTGGATAAACTGGTTGTAGCTTCTAAAAATCACAATCTTTCATTGTTGGAAACCATAGAGCGTTCCCAAGAAATCGGTTTGCCTGTCAACTCGGGGACACTGACCAAACTCAATAATTTTGCGACCTTGATTCAACGTTTTCAAATTGAAAACGAGGGATTAAACGCTTTTGAGATTACGGATCTGGTCACCAAAAAAATCGGTTTGGTTCAAGAACTCAAAAAAGACGCCACTCCAGAGGGAGTAGCACGGATAGAAAATATTGAAGAACTGCTTAACGGTATCCGAGACTTTACCGAAGGTCAAGTAGAGCTAGCAGATGCGACAGGCAGCCTAGCTGAGTTTTTAGAAGACATAGCATTGGCTACCGATGCAGACAAAGACAATGATCCCAACAGCGATCGAGTTTCACTGATGACCATCCATTTGGCAAAAGGTCTGGAATTTCCCAATGTCTTTATTGTGGGCTTGGAAGAAGATTTATTCCCTTCCGCAATGAGCTTGAATACCCGTTCAGAATTGGAAGAAGAACGACGTTTGTTTTATGTAGCATTAACACGAGCGGAGGAACGGGCTTTTCTTTCCTATACACTATCGCGTTATCGCTGGGGAAAACTGATCGACGCAGAACCCAGTCGGTTTATAGAGGAAATTGATCCGCAGTATGTAAATCACATTAAACCCAAGGAAGACTATCAGTTTAAACCCTTGATTAACACTTCTATTTTTGGGGAACCTGCCGCTGTACCTCAAAAACCCAAAACAAAGGAGAAAACCATTTCTAGTCCTACGCCTTCACAACTGATGAAGCTTCGAAAAATCGAAAACACTGCTAGTACAAGCTCTTTAGAAGAAACCTTAAACCTTGATATTGGAATGGAGGTAGAACACGCACGCTTTGGAAATGGAGTGGTTCAAAACATTGAGGGGAAAGGGAATGATCGCAAGGCGGTGATCGCTTTTAAAGGATTTGGAACGAAAAATCTCCTCTTGCGTTTTGCCAAACTCAGAATCAAATAATGGCTTCCGACAAACTCAGAACTTTTTACTCCAAGATACCCAACGCAAAGTACCTAAAAGAGGCCGCAACCCTTTTACATGACGGAGGAATGATTATTTTCCCTACAGATACGGTATATGCCCTGGGCTGTTTGTCTTCGCAAGGAGAACGATTAAAAGACTTAGCAAAAATTAAAGGGGTCAAATTAGAACAGGCTCCTTTGAGTTTTATTTTTGAAGACATCCGTGCGCTGTCCCATTTTGTAGTCCCGATGAACTCCCAAATTTTTAAACTGGTAAAACGTTTGTTACCAGGACCTTATACCCTGATCATGCAAGCAGCACACAAGCTGCCAAAACCGTTCCAAAAAAGACGAACCATCGGTGTTCGAATTTCGGACCATCCGATACTAAAAGCTTTATTACCCCAATTAAACGCCCCTTTAGTCTGCACCTCCATCCACGATCCTGATGAGATTTTAGATTACACGACAGATCCTGAAGCCTTGCTCGAGCGATGGGATAAGAAGATCGATTTAATGCTTTCTGATGGTTTTGGGAGTAATACACCCTCTACCGTTATAGATCTATCCACAAACCCTTTTGAAATTCTTAGAGAAGGGGCAGGAGCAAATCCTTTTTGATCTATTCGATTGGACTGACAAACAGACCAGTTAAAAGTTTAGGCAGGATGTAGGTCGATTTTGCAGGTAGGTTTTTCCCTTTTCGTGCTAGATCAAAAAGGACTGCTTTGGAAATGGGTTTCATAAAAAAAGCCACCTCAAAATCTTTCCATTTTGCACTGTCAACTCCTTGTTTTGGATCAGGTTGATACTGTAAGGCTTCAGCAAGATGAGGCAGAGGTGCCAATAAATTACCATTGATAAAAGCGGGCGGGTTTGAAAAATCTCCCTCAAAACCGTAATACGTTTTCCCAACCTTTATGGTAATTTCAAAACGTTTACTCTCTACCGCATTCAAATCTATTTGCTTACCCTGGTGTAACTTGATCTGTTCTACTAAGCGATCTAAATCATCTTTTGATTTACACGTTTTCAAAAACCAAACAAAGCTCTGAAGCTCAAGTTGCGATTGGTGTATCAAATAACAAGAAATTGGAGCGGGTTTTTGTTTTTGATGAGAGTATTGCAGCATACTCGCTACTCGATGATGGCCGTCAGCCAGATGAAAATGAGGCTGGTGCATACTCCAGTGCATCACTTGTTCTATTTCTGCACGATTCAGCTCCCACATTTGGTGGTGCGTTTGTTCGTATTGAAAATCTAAAACAGTCGTGCGTTTTTCTATTTGAATAAAATCAATTTTAGAATCCAAGGCTTCTTCGTGAATAACAACAACGGGTTCCGCTTGAATCCGAACCGTTTCTAAATAATCTGCCATGAGTTGAACCCGGTGTTCATAAACTTTTTCATGTTGTGTAATGGTTCTTTTTTTAAATTCTAAGGCAGAACATGCTCCGATTAACCCCTGAAATGTCAAGCCTTGAGTCTTTATTTTATACCAGAATACCCCTGTTTTCTTTTGTGGGGTATAGAGCTGATTATTCAACGCGTTTATCCAATTCCTTCTGATCTCAAGATTTTTATCCTCGGTCTTGGGCTCAGGTTGAATAATGTGAATAAATCCTTCTTTTTGATCTGACTTTAAGGCTGTAATTTCTGGGGGTCTATAGTCTTCCAGACTTCGCATGACTTGGTTCTGAGGGGTGTGAGGTAAAAAAAGAGAAAGGGGCTGAAAAACTGGCATAGTAAACTACCCGATACACGCTATAATTTTATGTGCAACCTCTAGCGCAGCAGCACCATCCTGTAAAGAAACTGTAGGTTTTTTATTTTCGTGAATACACGAAGCAAAATGTTCCAATTCATCTTGAATAGCATTGCCTTCGAGTATGGAAGGATTTTCAAAATAAATTTGTTTCTTTTTCCCTTCGGCATTGGTCAGGAGTATGGAAAGATCGTCGGCTTGCTCCGGAGCGTCTTTCATTTTTACGACTTCCACTTTTTGGGTTAGATAATCGACTGCGATGTAGGCATTTTTTTGAAAAAATCGAGTTTTTCTCATTTTCTTGAGAGAGATTCTGCTGGCGGTAAAATTCGCCACACAGCCGTTTTCAAAAACAATGCGAGCATTGCTAATATCGGGTGTATCGCTAATGACTGCTACCCCAGAAGCATCAATATGTTTAATGGGGGAATGGACCACGCTCAATACGATGTCAATATCGTGGATCATTAAGTCCAATACCACCGAAACATCAGTCCCTCGTGGATTAAATTCTGCCAGACGATGGGTTTCAATAAACATGGGGTTTTGCAGTGAAGACTGTACCGCTTTGAAGGCGGGATTGAACCGTTCTACATGCCCCACCTGTCCCAAAACACCGTATTCATCAGCAAGTTGTGTTAATGAGGCAGCTTCCTGATCTGTTTTCGCTATGGGCTTTTCTATGAACACGTGTTTCTTAGTACGGATCGCTTTTTTAGCCATTTCAAAATGAGAGAGGGTTGGGGTGATGATGCTCACCACATCTACCGCTTCTATCAGCGCTTCTGCACTTTCATAGGCCGTGTAGCCTTGTTCTTTGACAAGCTTTGCAACGGCCTCGGTGTCCGGATCATAAAAACCCACCAATTCATAGGTAGGGGAGGAGGCTACAATCCTGAGATGGATTTTTCCAAGATGCCCTGCCCCTAAAATTCCTATTTTCAACATTACAACGTGCTTTGAATCAAAAGTACAATCAAAATCTTAATTTAAACAGAAACTCACTTATTTTTGCATTAGATGAAAGATACAACCAAACATCAGGGGTTACGCAGGCAATTGATGGAGACTTTAAGAAAAAAAGGCATCTCCTCCGCAGAGGTTTTACAAGTAATGACAACGATTCCTAGGCATTTCTTTATGGATCCTGGGCTGGTCAATTTTGCCTATGAAGATCAAGCTTATCCCATCGCGGCAGAACAAACCATCTCCCAGCCCTATACCGTAGCTTTTCAATCGCAAATCTTGGAAGTGGCACCACACCACAAGGTGTTAGAAATAGGAACTGGCTCAGGGTATCAAACATCTGTTTTGTTAGGACTCACCCCTCATGTGTACACTGTAGAACGACAGCAAGAATTGTTTAAAAAAACTCAGCGTCTTTTTAGCCAACTCAATTTGCGCCCAAAAAAAAATGTCTTTGGGGATGGCTACAAAGGCTTGCCTGATACTGCTCCTTATGACCGGATAATTGTAACTGCCGGAGCACCTAAAGTGCCAAAAGAACTTTTACAACAACTTGTAGTTGGAGGAAAATTAGTCATTCCTGTTGGGGTGAAAGAGCAAGTGATGTTTCGTTTCACAAAAACTTCCGAGAAAACATTTGATAAAGAATCGTTTGGGAACTTTCGATTTGTTCCTCTTTTGAACGACAAAAATTAATTTAAAAACAACGTCTTTTGTTTTAATAATACTTTTAATTTAGACTATATTTTTTGTCGTATGAATTTTGAAGATACGGAGGAGGCTTATCGGTTAAAGACAAACAGCGAACTCTACAGGGCGCTTTACTTGTATCGCCTAATAGCAAACAATACTTTGGTCGCGATAGGTAGCAAGCTTGCCCTATGGGCACTTCAACTAGGACTACCCATTTCAGGGCTATTTAAACACACCGTTTTTAAACAATTTTGTGCGGGTGCAGCAAAAGAAGACTCCATAAAACTTGTGAGTCGGTTAGCAGATTTAAATGTAAAATCGTATATGCATTTTGCAGCCGAAGGTCAAAAGTCGGAGGCAGGGATGGATACTAGTTTGGAAAAGACTCTGGAAACCCTTTCTTTTTCAAAAGAGACCCAGGCTCTTCCTTTTACCGTTTTTAAAGCCACCAGTTTGGGCCCTTTTGCACTTTTTGAAAAGAAGAGTAATGGAGTAGCATTCAATAAGGAAGAACAAGCCGCTTGGGATCGGATGCTAAAACGAGTTCAAAAATGTTGTTCCTATGCGAAAAAGCTGAATGTACGGATGCTTATTGATGCCGAAGAATCTTGGATTCAAGCTGCAATTGATGAAATCGCTGAAGATTTGATGGAAACCTTTAACCGCAAACAGACTTTGATTTTCACTACTGTACAGATGTACCGTAAGGACCGCTTGTCCTACATGACAGCTTTGCTTCAAAAAGCAGAAGCTAAGGGCTTTACTATTGGTGTAAAATTGGTCCGTGGAGCCTATATCGAAAAAGAGAATAAACGTGCCCGTGAGCTTGGAATTCCCTCGCCTATTTGTGAAAGTAAAGCAGCTACGGATAGTAACTTTAATGCAGCTTTGGACTTAATTCTTCCCAAAGTGGATCGTTGCAATCTATTTATTGGGTCACACAGTGAGTCCAGTATTCTTAAAGTAACCCAATGGATGAGGGCGCACCAACTCCCTAACGATCATCCCACCATTTGGTTTTCCCAACTTTACGGCATGGCAGATCATATTTCTTTCAATTTGGCTTCTTCGGGATATCAAGTGGTGAAATACGTACCCTACGGTCCTGTAAAAGAGGTTATTCCGTACTTGATTCGCAGGGCAGAGGAAAACACCTCAGTTAGCGGACAAACCCCTAGAGAATTGAACTTGATTAAAAAGGAAATTGACAGGAGAAAGGTTAAGGCCGTTGCAGGTTGAGAACCTTGACTTGCTTTTTACAGTTTGCTACTTCTAAAAAAGAACTAGTTTCTTCTTCCAGTTCAATAAAATAAACACGGCAAGAATCCAGTTTTGTTTTGCTTTTAGAAAAATCGATACTTCCTTTTTCTATGTAGGTGCGAAGTGTGCTGTCGTTGACTTGGGGATACCGGCTCTGGAGATCCGAACTGATTTGAATGGTCTTTTGAAGCAAATCGTTTTTTACCCGTGCCGAAGGGCCATAATTGCAACTTGTCTTTTTGCCGCTAAAAATGAAAGCTAAAAAAATCAAACCAACCGAAAAGCCAGCGAGGTAATACCCCAATCGGTACAATAGTTTCATGCTATATTTTTGGAAGTTAATTTTCGGGTTTGCATATCCACAATATCTAGCGAATAGTGATTATAGGTTTCGGGTAGGTGGGGTGTTATTTTTTCTGCCCATTCCAAAAAACAAAGCTGCCCCGATTCTAGATACTCTTCTAAACCAAAGTCCAATGCTTCATCGGGATGCTCCAAGCGGTAAAAATCAAAATGATAAATCAAACCCTTTGAGGCTTGATAGGTATTGACTAAAGAGAAAGTGGGACTTGAAACAGGTTCTGTCACGCCTAAAGCTTTACAAAGAGCCGCAATAAGGGTGGTTTTTCCAGCACCCATGGGACCGTCAATACGGATGACGGGATTGGAAAAGTCCTCGATCAAAAGCGAACTCAACTGCTTTAAATCAGTTAATTTAAAGTGACTTTGCATAGCGCAAATATAAGGCTATCGAGGACGTAAAACCACAAATGGAACGATCATTTCTTCAAGGGAAACGCCACCGTGCTGGAAGGTGTTGTTAAAGAAATTTACATAGTGGTTGTAGTTGTTTTTATAAATAAAATAATAGTCCTCTTTCGCGAAAATATAGCGACTACTAAGGGACAGGGAAGGCAATGCAAACGCATTGGGATTTTCACAATCCAAGACCTCTTTCGCTTCAAAAGTCAAGCTTCTCCCTGTTTTATAGCGGAGGTTCATACTTGTTTCTTTATCTGCTACTACTGCGCTAGGGTTGTTTACATTCAGGGTCCCGTGATCTGTAGTTAGCACAAGCTGAAAGTCCAGTGTGGCCGCTTTGCTCAACAGTTTTTTGAGCGGACTATTTTGAAACCAACTCAAGGTAAGCGAGCGATAAGCTTTGTTGTCGGGCGCCAATTCTTTGATCATCTCCATTTCGGTTTTCGCATGGGAAATCATATCTACAAAATTGTAAACTACGACCGTCATGCCCTCATGCGTATGGTTTTGAAGGTTTTTGATGAGTTGTTGACTCTGATGGAGCTGCGTAATTTTGTGGTAACTCCAAGGACGTGTCACGCCTAGCCGAATGCATTGTTCTCTCAGCAGATCTTCCTCGTGTAAATTTTTCCCTCCTTCTTCATGATCAAATTTCCACCATTGGGGAAACTGTTTCTGAATTTCTAGGGGAGTCAAGCCAGCAAAAAGGGCATTTCTGGCGTACTGCGTTGCCGTAGGCAAGATGCTTAAATAGGCATCTTCTTTTTCTACAACATAGTGGTTTGTAATTTCTTTTTGAATTATTTTCCATTGATCGATCCGCAAATTGTCGATTACCAACAGTAAGGTGGTTTTGTGTTGTTTTAACTCGGGGAGTATTCTTTTTTTAAAAAGTTGATGCGACAAAACAGGCCCCTCGCTACCTTGAATCCAATCCTGATAGTGCTGTTGAACAAATTTTGCAAACAGCGCGTTGGCTTCTTTTTTTTGAGATTCGAAAATCTCCAACATACTCGTATCTTCTAGTGATTCGAGCTCTAATTCCCAATAAATCAATTTTTTAAAATGGGCAATCCAGTCCTCAGAATTTTTCAGTCCGCTGAGTTCTAGAGCCAATTTGCCAAACTCCTTTTGATAATTTTGAGTAGTTTTTTCCGCGATGAGATGCTGGTGATTCAAAATCTTTTTTAAGGACAATAAAATCTGATGTGGATTTACTGGTTTGATCAAATAATCAGCAATTTTTGACCCTATGGCATCTTCCATGATGTGCTCTTCTTCATTTTTTGTGATCATGACCACAGGCAGTTGAGGCTTTCTATTTTTGATCTCTTGCAAGGTTTCTAGACCATTCAGTCCCGGCATATTCTCATCCAGTAAAATAACTTCAAAGGGACGCGTGTCAATCAAATCCAGAGCATCTTGACCATTAGTACAAGGCGTGAGCGCATATCCCCGTTCTTCTAAAAAAAGAAAATGGGGTTTGAGCATTTCTATTTCGTCATCCACCCATAAGATATTGATCCGATCCATTGTGTTATCTTTGATAAAAATTACCGCTCAAGCCGTGTATCTAAAGCGTACGTTATTTAACGACCCAATTTATGGTTTTATTGCCATTGAAACCGATTTGATTTTGCAATTAATCAACCATCGTTTTTTTCAGCGGTTGCGTCGTATTTCTCAAATGGGCCTTTCCAGCTTGGTCTATCCCGGAGCACATCACACGCGCTTCGAACACGCTCTTGGAGCTATGCATGTCATGCAAAAAGCCATTGAAGTGTTAACGCAAAAAGGAATTGCCATCTCAGCAGAGGAAAACGAAGCCATGCAAATCGCAATTTTGTTACACGATATTGGCCATGGTCCTTTCTCCCATGCGTCTGAAAAAATTCTCCTTAAAGGGAAAACACATGAAGAGCTGTCCCTGCGTATCATTCAAAATCTGAATGAGGAGTTTAAAGGTGCCCTAGGTTTGGCAATTCAAATTTTCACGAACTCCTATCCCCGAAAATTCATGCATCAATTGGTCTCTAGCCAAATTGATGTCGATCGGTTGGACTATTTAAAACGAGATAGTTTTTACACGGGAGTTACGGAAGGAAACATCAATACCCAACGCATCCTCAACACCATGCATATCGAAGAGGAAAATCTAGTTTTTGAATCCAAAGGAGTTCATTCCTTAGAAAAATTTCTCCTAGCACGACGTCTGATGTATTGGCAAGTCTATTTGCACAAAACCAGTTTGGCGGCAGAGCTTTTGTTGGTAAAAGCCTTGGAACGTTTTTGGGAATTGGTAAACTCTGGGGAAGAAGTTTTGAGTCCCACCCATAGTTTTTACCCTTTGATTCACAGAAGTTCTGATGAATCCCTTTCGGATTCAATATTACTTCACTATTTGACCCTTGAAGATTCGGACATATTACATTTGTTAAAACAATGGCTCGGTCATGCCGATTTCGTTTTACGAAGTCTCTCTAAACAAATTCTCTTTAGGCAATTACCAAAAATCAAAATCCAAAGTGAACCCTTTGACACTAAAATCCTTGCACATAAGGGAAAGCGATTGCAAGATCGTTCCATTTCACAAAAAGAAATTGCTTATTTTGTCTTTTCGGGCAGTATTTCCAACCAAACCTATAGTCCAGATCACACACAAATTCTCCTAAAAAATAAATCGGGAAAGCCAACTCCTCTAGCAGAAACTATAGATTATTTGGACTTTAACACTTTTTCCAAGCCGCTTTATCGGTATTATTTGTGTTATCCAAAGCGTCATTTTTCCTTATAAATTCCTACTTTTGCAGTCATGAAATCTACTGCTTTTCAAATCGCAAAAAAATTCGATGGAAGTGTAGAAGGCAATGGTGAAGTAGTTGTAAACGCCCTAGCAAAAATAGAAAATGCTCCTCTAGGAGCTTTGAGCTTTTTAGCGAATCCAAAATACATTCCCTTTCTTTACAGCACCCAGGCGACCGCTGTTTTAGTTGCTAAAGACTTTAAAGTAATGGAGCCGACTCAGGCGACTTTAATTCGGGTTGAAAACCCCTACTCTGCATTTACACTATTACTTCAAGAATTTGCAAAAGAGAAAAAGAAAAATCTACAAGGAATCCATCCCTCTGCTTTGATCGATTCTTCGGCAACCCTAGCAGCGGATGTATATGTGGGGCCGCATGTCACAATAGGTGCAAAGACAAAAATAGCGACAGGCGTTCGTATTCACGGACAGTGTTATATCGGTTCTGAGGTTCAAATTGGTGAAAACACGGAAGTGCATCCTCGAGTGAGTGTACTTGATGAATCTGAGCTTGGAGCGCGCTGTATCATTCAAAGCGGCGTTGTAATTGGATGTGAAGGCTTTGGTTTTGCTCCCCAACAGGAGGGCAAACAAGAAAAGATCCCACAACTGGGTAAGGTTCTAATCGAAGATGATGTAGAAATTGGTGCCAATACAACCATTGATCGAGCGACACTAGGAGCTACCGTGATCCGCCAAGGAGTAAAACTCGACAACTTGGTCCAAATTGCTCACAATGTAGAAATCGGTCCCCATACCGTTATTGCTGCTCAATCGGGGGTCGCAGGATCTTCAAAAATCGGAGCGCGTTGTATTATCGGAGGTCAGGTAGGGATTATTGGCCATTTAAAATTGGGAGACGATATTCAGATTCAAGGTCAAACGGGTGTCATCAGCAATATTCCTGATGGACAGGTCATCCAAGGAACTCCTGCTATCGATTTTAAATCGTTTTACAAATCGTATGCCTTGTTTAAACAATTGCCACAATTTGAATCACGCTTAAACAAACTAGAAAAAAAGGAACACTCATGATCATTAAAAACACGCCTCAAAAGACACTAGCTAAAGCTGTTGAACTAAAGGGTATAGGACTTCATTCTGGAAAAGCAATTGATCTTGTTTTAAAGCCTGCAGCTGCAGACTGCGGATTTGTTTTTGCTCGAACCGATTTAGACCCACAAGTTGAAATTCCAGCGCTTGCACAGTATGTGAGCAAGACCGATCGGGGGACTACTTTATCTGTGGAAGGGGTTGACGTTCAAACCACAGAGCACGTCTTGGCTGCATTAGTAGGTTGTGGCATAAACAATTGTAGGATTGAACTCAACGGCGCTGAAGCACCTATCTTAGACGGTTCTTCTAAACCTTTTGTGGAGGCTATCCAGACTGCTGGAATCCAAGATCAAGAAGCCCAACAAGAGATTTTTGTAGTACAAGAAAACATACATATTACCGATGAAGCCTCAGGTAGTGAAATTCTTATTGTTCCGGCAGAATCAACTTCTTTAACAGTGCTGATTGACTTTGAAACTAAGGTTTTGGGTACACAAAACGCAGTACTTCACAAGATGGAAGATTTTCCCTCTGAAATTGCATCCTCTCGAACTTTCAGCTTTCTCCATGAATTGGAGACGTTGCTCGAACAAAATTTAATCAAAGGAGGAGATTTAAACAACGCCATAGTATATGTCAATAAAACCTTGGACAAAGAGACCATGGATCGCCTTAAAAAGGCCTTTGGTAAAAAAGAAATAGCGGTCAAAAAGAACGGTATTTTAGACAATTTAACGCTCCATCATCCCAATGAGGCCGCACGACATAAGCTACTCGATGTTGTTGGAGACTTGGCTTTGATCGGTATGCCTGTGCAGGGTCGTGTCATCGCAACCAAACCCGGACATAAAATCAACACCGATTTTGCCAAAGAGTTGCAAAGTCTGATCAAACAAACTCGGAAAACAAATGCACCCGTAGTGGATTTGTCCCTTCCACCGGTCATGGATGTCAATCAAATTATGGACATGCTGCCACATCGACCTCCTTTTCTTTTGGTGGATAAAATTCTCGAACTCTCGGATACCCATGTTGTGGGACTGAAAAATGTCACCATGAACGAGACGTATTTTGAAGGACACTTCCCAGGAGCACCCGTCATGCCCGGAGTGCTTCAAATTGAGTCGATGGCTCAGGCTGGGGGAGTTCTTGTTCTCAGTACAGTCCCGGACCCCGAAAACTACCTCACTTTTTTTATGAAAATTGACAATGTTAAATTTAAAAGACCTGTTTATCCTGGAGATACTTTAATCTTTAAATTGGAGTTATTAACACCAATACGACGTGGTATATGCAATATGCGTGGATATGCTTTTGTAAATGGTCAAATCGTTAGTGAAGGAGACTTAATGGCTCAAATTTCTAAAAGAAAATAAATCCATGCTTACTATGCAAAATTTAACTTCAATTCATCCCAGCGCAAAGCTTGGTGAGAACGTTCATGTGGATCCGTTTACCACCATCCACAACAACGTGGAAATCGGAGAAGGGACTTGGATCGGATCCAATGTAACCATTATGGAAGGGGCCCGGATAGGGAAACATTGTAAAATTTTTCCTGGTGCTGTGATCAGTGCCATCCCTCAAGATTTGAAATTTAATGGAGAAGAAAGTGTTGTACAGATTGGAGACCACACTACGATTCGAGAATATGTTACGATAAATCGAGGTACGGCGGCAGTGGGTATTACAAAAATCGGAGCCCATTGTTTGATTATGGCCTATTCGCATATCGCGCACGACTGTACCATTGGAGATTATTGTATTTTTTCGAACAACAGTACCTTGGCAGGACACGTAACTGTGGGCAAAAAGGTGATACTTTCAGGGTTTACCGCAGTCCATCAATTTTGCACCCTTGGAGAATATGCCTTTATCGCTGGAGGTTCGTTAGTGAGAAAAGATGTTCCTCCCTTCATCAAAGTAGGACGGGAACCCCTTTCCTATACTGGGGTCAATTCGGTTGGTCTGAGTCGAAATAATTTTTCCGACGAGCAAATCAAACAGATACAAACAGTGTATCGAACCGTCTTTCAAAGCAACCTCAATACAAATCAGGCTTTAGCGGTTTTAGAAAACGAAGTTGAAGAAAGTGAAGAAAAAAGTAAGATTGTTGAATTTTTAAAAAAATCTGAACGCGGAATCGTTAAAGGGTATTCCTAAAAAAACTAATTTTGGCATTCTATGGCAACAACATCAGACATCAGAAAAGGATTGTGCATTAAGTACAGCAATGACATCTTTAAAATCATAGAATTTTTACACGTAAAACCGGGAAAAGGACCCGCTTTTGTTCGTACCAAGCTCAAAAGTGTCACCACGGGAAAAGTGATTGACAACAACTTTTCAGCAGGGCATAAGATTGAAGACATTCGTATAGAAACTCAAAAGTATCAATATTTATATAACGAAGGCGATCAGTTTCATTTTATGAATACGGATGATTACAATCAAATCAGTATTGATAAAAATATTTTAGAAACCCCCGATTTGTTAAAGGAAGGGGAGCTGGTTTCGATCTCCATCAACACAGAGGACGGAATGCCGCTATCTGCGGATATGCCTGCCAGTGTGATTTTGGAAGTAACACACACGGAACCTGGAGTAAAGGGTAATACAGCAACCAATGCAACCAAACCCGCTACAATGGAAACAGGAGCTTCAGTAAATGTTCCTTTATTTATTAATGAAGGAGATAAAATCAAAGTGGACACCGAAAAGGGGCACTACATCGAACGGATAAAAGAATAAAACCAAACCAACTAAATTTAAACGAATGAGCGTACTTGTAAACAAGGAATCAAAAATCATTGTTCAAGGATTTACGGGAAGTGAAGGGACCTTTCACGCCACCCAAATGATAGAATATGGAACCAATATAGTAGGGGGAGTAACTCCTGGAAAAGGAGGACAAACCCACTTGGACAAGCCCGTATTCAATTCGGTTGCAGAAGCCGTAACAAAAGTAGGGGCAGACACCTCTATTATTTTTGTTCCGCCTGCCTTTGCCGCCGATGCAATCATGGAAGCCGCAGAAGCGGGAATTCAAGTCATCATTACCATCACAGAGGGAATTCCCGTAAACGACATGACTAAAGCGTTCCAGTACATCAAACAAAAAGGAGCGACCTTGGTAGGGCCCAACTGCCCAGGAGTCATCACTCCAGAAGAAGCCAAGGTGGGAATCATGCCGGGCTTTGTCTTTAAAAAAGGAAAAGTAGGGATTGTTTCAAAATCAGGAACCCTTACCTACGAAGCTTCCGACCAAGTGGTTGCTGAAGGTTTGGGAATCTCTACAGCCATTGGAATTGGCGGAGATCCTATTATTGGAACTACAACCAAAGATGCGGTAGAGTTGTTTATGAACGATGCCGAAACGGATTGTATTGTTATGATTGGTGAAATAGGGGGTCAACTGGAAGCCGATGCCGCAAAATGGATCAAGGCAACGGGCAATAAAAAACCCGTCGTGGGCTTTATTGCTGGAGAAACCGCTCCAAAAGGAAGAACGATGGGACATGCGGGCGCCATAGTAGGGGGAAGTGAAGACACCGCCGAAGCCAAAAAACGCATCATGAAAGAATGTGGCATTCATGTCGTAGATTCCCCTGCGCAAATTGGAGCTAAAGTAGCTGAAGTTCTCGCTTAAAGACAAGATATGAAACTCTTAGAAAACAAAACGGCCCTCATCACAGGAGCCAGTAGAGGTATCGGAAGAGGAATTGCTCAAACTTTTGTAGAGCAGGGTTGTGCTGTAGCATTTACTTATAGTAGTAATTCAGAAGCGGCGGAAGCCCTTGTCCAAGAACTGAGTACTGCCGGAGCACAAGTAAAAGCCTACCAAAGCAATGCTGCCGATTTCGAAGCTGCTCAAAAACTCGTGGATGATGTTCTTGCAGATTTTGGGAGTCTTGACATCTTGATTAATAACGCCGGAATTACCAAAGACAACCTCTTGATGCGTATGGGAGAAGAGGACTTTGATCAAGTCATTGAAGTCAACTTAAAGTCTGTCTTTAATATGACCAAGGCCGTGCAGCGTACCTTTTTAAAACAACGCCAAGGTTCATTGATTCACATGAGTTCTGTAGTTGGAGTAAAAGGAAATGCGGGTCAAGCAAATTACGCTGCTTCAAAAGCGGGGATTATCGGCTTTTCCAAGTCAGTGGCTTTGGAGTTAGGTTCGCGAAATATCCGTTCCAACGTCATTGCTCCCGGCTTTATAGAAACTGAAATGACCGCAAAACTCTCGGAAGAAGTTGTCCAAGGGTGGCGCGATGGTATCCCCTTAAAAAGGGGAGGAAAACCCACTGATGTAGCCAATGCCTGTGTGTTTTTGGCTTCTGATCTGTCCAGTTATATTACTGGACAAGTACTTCACGTAGATGGAGGAATGTTAACCTAAAAAAATAATTATGCAAAAATTACCTAAAATTGGATTACCCGTTATTTTACTCGTAATCGTCCTATTGATCTTTGTCTCCAAATCGTCCATAAACGTTGGATATGGTGAGGCAGGAGTATTGTTTAAAACCTTTGGAGGGGGTGTTGTTACAGATCAACCGCCTCTAGGAGAAGGATTCCACATTATCGCTCCTTGGAATAAAGTGTATGTCTACAACGTGAAACAACAAGAGTTTTTTGAAGGAAATATGCAAGTGCTTTCTTCAAACGGTCTTGAAATTTCCTTAGATGTCTCCGTGTTGTATCAACCTAAGTATGAAGAATTAGGTTTGCTTCACAAAACGAAGGGAGAAAATTATGTCAATATTGTTTTAATTCCACAAATTCGTGCGGTAGCGCGTTCTGTAGTGGGACGTTATACTCCAGAGCAATTGTATTCTACTAAGCGAGATGCTATTCAAAACGAAATCTTTGAAGAAACCTTAAAGAATGTAGATGAACAACACATTCAAGTGAATGCAGTCCTAGTGCGTGATGTCACTTTACCACTTGCGATTAAAGAAGCGATTGAACGTAAGTTAGGCCAAGAGCAAGAGTCTTTAGAATATGAATTCCGCCTTGAAAAAGCCAAGCAAGAAGCAGAACGTCAACGTATTGATGCCGAAGGGAAAGCAACCGCTAACCGTATTTTAAGTGCATCATTGACCGATAAGATTCTTCAAGAAAAAGGGATTGAAGCGACCATTAAATTATCAGAATCTCCAAATTCTAAGGTGATTGTGATTGGAAGTGGAAAAGATGGTCTTCCGATTATTTTAGGGAACCAATAAAGCAATAGTTCATAATGAACTTAATTAACCCTTTCTTTAAATAGAAAGGGTTTTTTATTGCTCTACGAAATATTTACCTACTCCTTTAGTCATTCCCTAAACGACAATATCCATTTCCATTACTTCTCAAGCTTAACCTTACATTTGGTGTAAGTAACAGATACTTTCCTATATAGGTCGCGATTGCATGAAGTCCTCCATGCCCTAGCTGCGCAAAAGAACTATAATCACTCCCGCCTACAACATCAATCGATCCACCAAGGGCCAAATAGATATTACCTGTAACCATACCATCACTGTCATTAATCGAAGATAAATCTGCCCCTATATGACCAAAAGGTTACAGCGAGAAGAAAAAGCGCATAGTATAAGAAGGTGCTTTCCTTGAATAAAAAATATTCAACACAAAGACCATAAAGACAAAACCATAATACAGACCCAAATTAAAAAACCGTTGTTGCTCTAAGTTGTCAAACTTATCCATGCCATATTGAGGAAAAGGGAAATGAATATTAGTTGAACTGTCAATTCTGATCCAAACGCTTTGATTTTTTGGAAGGACAAGCGTGGGATAGCGGGTATCTTTTTCCCAACGGAGTGGGGTAGACCCAGAAAATGCTGTTGGGGTTTTGATGCGATGGTTTTCGATAACAAAAACTTGTGATGTACTGTTTGGCGGTATTTGGATCCAGTACACTCCACTCTTCAATCCCTTGCTAAGTGTCTCTTGAAAAGGAGTTAAGGGTTTGGATTGCACTTCGCTAAAAGTCCATTTGGAACTGGAATCAAATGTATATAAATAGTGTTGATCTGCAATCTGAACAGAGTATAGTGTGTTGAGAAATAAAACAAGAAAGAAATGGGAAAGTGATATCATTTGGGGAAGTATATTACTCATACAAATATTGTGGTTTTTTTTCTTTTATTAAAATCAAAGGAGCTCAATCGTTACGTTTCAAAACATTTTCTTTTCCTGCCATTAGGAACAACTGATTTTTCTAAGGGAGGTTTCAATGATATTTCTTAGTTGCGGTTAACAGTATTTTTTTATTAAAATGAATTTTTTTTAAAAGAATTAAATATATTTGCACTTCAATGAAAAGAACAACACATCACAGCCACTTTTTATCAAACAGCTCAAACGAGAGGTAAGAGGATGTCTATGACCCATAATACAAACCCGTTTGAGCAATCAAACGGGTTTTTTAATTTAATACTATGATACGACTGGCCGTACAAAAATCAGGAAGACTTAACGAAGATTCCCTTCGCTTAATAAAAGACTGCGGTATTTCTATTGACAATGGGAAGGACCAACTTAAAGCAGCAGCGCGCAACTTTCCCATGGAGGTGTTCTTTTTGCGCAATGGTGACATACCCCAATACTTGCGTGATGGGGTAGTGGACCTCGCTATTTTAGGAGAAAACCTTTTGGCAGAAAAGGGTACCGATATAGAAGTCATTGAACCTTTGGGCTTTTCTAAGTGTCGTGTTTCCATAGCGGTTCCCAAGGGCACTGCTTTTAAGGGAATTCAAGACTTGGAAGGAAAACGTATCGCGACATCCTATCCCAATACGGTCAAGACCTTTCTCAAGGAAAACAAGCTCAAAGCCGACCTGCACATCATCAACGGTTCGGTGGAAATAGCCCCTAATATTGGGCTGGCAGATGCTGTTTGTGATATCGTTTCTAGCGGGAGTACCTTGTTTAAAAACAACCTAAAAGAGGTGGTTCAAATTGCTAAATCCCAAGCGGTACTGGTTGCTTCTCCAAAAATTTCATCCGATAACCGTGCAATTCTCAAAACCTTACAGTTTCGTATTCAATCGGTATTGCGTGCCAAAACCTCAAAATACATCCTGTTGAATTGTCCCAACGACAAGATTGGAGCCATCAGTTCATTGCTACCCGTTTTAAAGAGCCCCACGGTACTTCCGTTGGCCCAAGAGGGCTGGAGCTCGTTACACTCTGTAATTAATGCTGGGGATTTTTGGGAAGTTATCGATCAACTCAAAGAGGCAGGTGCCGAAGGTATTTTAGTATGTCCAATAGAAAAAATGGTCTTGTAATGCAGCAATTCAATTATCCTTTGCCGAGTGAATGGGAAGCCATCACCCAACGTCCGACTGCTTCGTATGACGAGCTGGAAGGCCTTGTTTTGGAAGTCTTTAAAAAGGTGGAAGCCCAAGGGGATCGTGCTCTTTTGGAATATACGACTCAGTTTGATCAAATTCAACTTCAAACGGTTCAGGTCCAAGCTGAGGAAGTAACAAAAGCGGTTGCTGCAGTACCAGAGGAGTTAAAACAGGCAATCCAAAACGCCAAAATGAATATCGAAGCCTTTCACCGCGCTCAGCAAACGTCTCCTGTAGCAACAGAAACCCAACCAGGTGTTCGCTGTTGGCAAGAAAAAAGACCCATAGAAAAAGTGGGGTTGTACATTCCTGGGGGATCGGCACCTTTATTTTCTACTATTTTGATGTTGGCCCTTCCCGCACAAATTGCGGGTTGTAAAGAAATTGTACTTTGCACACCTCCCAACAAGCAAGGAGCAATTCCCGACGTAGTACTCTACACTGCGCAATTGTGTGGGGTAACCCAAATTTTTAAAGTGGGCGGCATTCAAGCCATCGCAGGGATGACCTTCGGTACCGAAAGCATTCCCAATGTCTATAAAATCTTTGGTCCAGGAAATCAGTACGTCACTGTTGCAAAACAATGGGCCACGCGCTACAATGTCGCAATCGATATGCCGGCAGGTCCCAGCGAGCTGCTTGTCGTTGCTGATACCAGTGCCGATCCTGAGTTTGTAGCGTCCGATTTGTTGTCTCAAGCAGAACACGGGCCTGACAGTCAAGTACTTTTTGTAACCACCCAAGAAAGCCTGCTTGAGAAAGTAGCCACCGCAGTAAAGGAACAATTGCAAGAACTCCCGAGAAAAGCCATCGCCGAAAAGGCCCTGGAAAATTCAAAGATGATCGTATTACAGGACGACGCAACAGCCGTGGACTTCATCAACGCCTATGGACCCGAACACTACATCATTTGTGTTGAAAACGAAGACTACTACGTCAATGAAGTGCGCAATGCGGGATCTGTTTTTATTGGGAATTACACCCCCGAAAGTGCAGGCGACTACGCATCTGGAACGAACCACACCTTACCCACCAACGGCTACGCAAAACAATACAGTGGAGTGAATTTGGATAGCTTTACCAAAGCGATTACCTTTCAAAAGATAAGTCAACAGGGAATTCAAGACCTCGGAAAGAGCATCGAATTGATGGCGGCTGCAGAAGGATTGCAAGCCCACAAAAACGCCGTAAGTTTACGTTTAAAAAAATTAAAAAATGAGGCCTGAGATCCGTCGTTTTTTTAGAAAAAGCCTGCTGGAGTTGAGTCCTTATCAATCGGCGCGGGAAGAATTTGTCAGCGACAGCAGAACGATGATTTTGTTGGATGCCAATGAAAACCCGTATCCGTCCGAAACCAATCGCTATCCCGACCCCATGCAAAGAGAATTAAAGCAGAAAATCGCTGATTGGAAGAAGGTAAGTACAGAGCAGTTGTATCTCAGCAACGGCAGTGACGAATTTATCTCACAAATCATCATGGCGTGTTGCGAACCTGCAACAGACCACATTGTCATTGTACCTCCTACTTTTGGAATGTATAAAGTCGCTGCGCGAACCTATGGCGTTGCTGTACGGGAAGTGCCTTTAGATGCTGATTTTCAATTGGATGAAAAAGCAGTTTTAGAAGCCGCTGATGACCATTCTAAAATCATTTTTATTCCCACGCCCAACAATCCTACGGCCAACAGTTTTGACGTCCAGGCTCTTAAAAAAATCATTCAGGAGTTTCCCGGTCTCGTGGTGGTGGACGAAGCCTATATCGAATTTACGGATCAGGCCTCTTTTATCGAACTTCTCGATTCCCATACTAATTTGGTGGTTTGTCAGACCTTTTCCAAAGCGCAAGGGATGGCGGGAGCTCGTTTGGGGCTGGCCTTTGCACATCCCGAGTTGATTCGCTATTTAAATCGTATTAAAGCCCCGTACAACATAAATTCGTTAACTCTCGCTGCTGCATTGCAACGTTTGGAAGAACAGGGGCAAGTTCAGGAGCAAGTCGCTTTTATGCTGGAGGAGCGTAAACGCCTTGAAGCTGCTTTTGCTGAGATTGGATTTATCAAAACGATTTTCCCTTCCGATGCCAATTTTGTCTTGGTGCGTGTGGACGACAGCAGCCTGCGCTACCAGCAGTTACTTGACAGCGGAATTGTAGTTCGCAATCCTTCAAATAATACCGCTTGTGAAAACACCCTACGTATCTCCGTTGGTTTAGCGGAAGAAAACAACGCATTAATTCGCGCTTTGCGCACTTTAGATACATGAAAAAAGTACTCTTTATCGACCGCGACGGCACGTTGGCCTTAGAGCCCGAAGATTATCAATTAGACGCTTTAGAAAAACTCGTGTTTTATCCCGAAGTGTTTATGTATCTGGGGAAAACTGCTCACGAACTGGACTATGAATTGGTGCTGGTCACCAATCAAGACGGTTTGGGCACGGATAGTTTCCCAGAAGAAACCTTTTGGCCTACCCACAATTTTATGCTGAAAAGTTTTGAAAACGAAGGGGTTGTTTTTGACGACATCTTGATTGACAAAAGCTTTCCAGCCGATAATGCACCCACCCGCAAGCCCCGTACTGGTTTATTGACACAGTATCTGGATACTGAAAAGTACGATTTGGTCAACTCCTATGTCATTGGCGATCGCTTAACCGATATGGAATTGGCGAAAAATTTAGGTTCTAAAGGTTTGTTCCTGGCCAATGATGAAGCACTTGTGGCAGAGGAGGCTTCAGACGATTTAAGTCCCACTATTGCACTTAAAACGACTTCCTGGAAGGAGATTTATACTTTTTTAAAGCTAAAGCAACGCATCGTTACCCAAAAACGCACCACAAACGAAACGGACATCCGCATTACCCTAAACCTGGATGGAAGTGGACAAAGTAAAATCGATACGGGAATTGCCTTTTTTGACCATATGTTGGACCAGTTGGCAAGACACGGAGGAATGGACTTGGAACTTTCTGTACAAGGAGATTTGGAAGTGGACGAACACCATACCATAGAAGATACCGCTATTGTCTTAGGCGAAGCTTTTGCTTCCGCGCTCGGGGATAAACTGGGGATGGAACGCTATGGCTTTTGTTTGCCGATGGACGACTGCTTAGCGCAGGTATCCATTGACTTTGGGGGAAGAAATTGGCTGGTTTGGGAAACCGAATTTCAACGAGAGATGATTGGGCAAATGCCTACGGAAATGTTTATGCATTTCTTTAAATCCTTTACCGACGGAGCCAAAGCAAATCTCAACATCAAAGCCGAAGGTACCAACGAACACCACAAGATCGAAGCGATTTTTAAAGCCTTTGCCAAAGCGATTAAAGTCGCCGTCAAGCGCGATCCCGATAAAATGATTCTTCCCTCCACCAAAGGCAGTTTGTAGATGGTCGCTATAATAGATTACGATGCAGGCAATGTCCGCTCTTTACAATTTGCGCTAGAACGCCTGGACGTAGAAAGTGTGCTTACCGCAGATCCACAAGTGATCAAAACCGCTGAAAAAGTGATTTTCCCCGGTCAAGGAGCGGCGGGAAGTGCGATGGAAAAGTTACAGCAAACCGGCCTGGATCAACTGATTCCAACCCTCCAACAACCCGTTTTGGGGATTTGCTTGGGGATGCAATTGCTCTGTGATGCCACCGAAGAAGGAGATGTTAAAGGCTTGGCAATTGTCTCCGGAAAGGTCATTCGATTTTCAGATCAAGTCAAAGTCCCCCAGATGGGATGGAACACCATTTCAAAATTGCAAACCACTCTTTTTAATAGAATTAAAGAGGAAGACTTCATGTATTTGGTGCACTCGTATTATGTCCCACTTTTACCTGAAACTATTGCCCAAAGTGACTATGACGGAGCTTACAGTGTAGCCTTGCAAAAGGACAATTTTTACGGGGTACAGTTTCACCCCGAGAAAAGCAGTACAGTGGGAAGTCAACTCCTTCAAAACTTTTTAGCCTTATGAGAATCATTCCAGCCATTGATCTTATTGACGGGAAATGTGTTCGGCTATCCAAAGGCGATTACAGTACCCAAAAAACGTATAACGAAAACCCCTTAGAAGTTGCCAAGGCTTTTGAAGATCACGGGATTCAGTACCTGCATTTGGTCGATTTAGACGGTGCTAAATCAAAGCATATCGTCAACCAGAAGGTACTCGAAACCCTCGCGTCTAAAACGAGTTTAAGCATCGACTTTGGTGGGGGCTTAAAAACCGATGAGGATTTGCGCATTGCCTTTGAAAGCGGAGCGAGGCAAGTCACGGGAGGGAGTATCGCGGTAAAAGAAACGGAGGTGTTTCTGCAATGGATTGCCACTTATGGCGCTGAAAAAATCATTTTAGGAGCCGATGTAAAAGGCGAATATATTGCCACCGACGGCTGGCAGGAAACTTCGGACCGCTCTCTTTTTGACTTTTTAGACTATTATCAATCGCGAGGTGTACAAACTACTATTTGCACGGATATCATTAAAGACGGGATGTTGGCTGGGCCTTCGTTTGCGTTGTATGAAAAGATTTTAAAAGAAACGGAACTGCAACTCATCGCTTCGGGAGGGATTTCGCAATTTGATGAACTGCCACGACTGGCCGAAATGGGTTGTGAAGGCACCATCATTGGAAAAGCGATTTACGAAAATCGTATTTCCTTAAAGCAGTTGGAAGCGTTTATTTTAACACAAAGCTAATGGAAGAAGCACTTTTAATCGAATTCAAGCAAAACGCCATCTTCCGTCTGGAAGAAGGACAGCGTATGCTTCATTTGGCCTTAGCAAAAGTGGGGGAGGACAGCCTCTGGAAACTCCCTGTTGAGAATGGAATGGCGCTGGGCAATCAACTTTTGCACGTATGTGGAAACATGACGCAATACGTCCTTGCCTCTTTGGGGCAAGAAGCGGACCAACGTCAACGCGATTCAGAATTTAGCACAACAAAAGGCTATTCCAAGGCGGAATTGCTTCAGCAATTGGATGCTACCGTTTCCCGAGCCATCAAAACCATTCAAACTACTTCGCCCTCTGAGTACCTCCGTGTTCGAAAGGTACAAGGCTTTGAATTTTCCGGTGTGGGCATAGTGTTGCATGCCGTAGAGCATTTTTCGTATCATGTAGGGCAAGTCGCGTTTTGGGTCAAACAACTGACCGAAGCCGACTTGGGGCTTTACGACCACCACGATTTAACCCAAATCAACGATTGATATGCTGACCAAACGCATCATTCCCTGTTTAGACATCAAAGACGGACGCACCGTAAAAGGGGTGAATTTTGTAAACCTACGCGATGCGGGGGATCCCGTGGAACTCGCCACCCAATACGCCCGTCAAAATGCAGACGAACTGGTCTTTCTCGATATTTCCGCGACGGAACAACAGCGGAAAACCCTGGCCGATCTGGTCTTGCAAGTCGCTGCAGCCTTGGACATTCCTTTTACCGTGGGTGGGGGCATTCGCTCGGTAGAAGATGTTTCTATTTTGCTAAAAAACGGAGCGGATAAAGTTTCCATCAATTCGGCAGTGGTCAAACGTCCGGAACTCATTGACGAAGTCGCTACCCACTTTGGAAGTCAATGTCTGGTAGTCGCCATCGATGCAAAGCAGATTGACGGGCAGTGGAAAGTCCATTTAGTAGGGGGGAAGGTCCCCACGGAAATCGATCTGTTTGACTGGGCCCGAGAAGTGGCAGCACGTGGTGCGGGAGAAATCCTTTTTACCTCCATGGACCACGACGGGACTAAGAATGGCTTTGCCAATGAGGCCTTGGCCCAACTTTCGGAAACGGTGAACATTCCCATTATCGCTTCCGGTGGGGCGGGAACCACTCAGCATTTTATCGATACCTTTACTCACGGAAAAGCAGATGCTGCTCTAGCGGCCAGTGTTTTCCACTTTGGGGAAATCCCAATACCCGATTTAAAACAAGAACTCATACAACAGCAGATCGCTGTACGAATCTAAACGCTATGGAACTCAACTTTTCTAAAACCCAAGACGGACTGCTACCTGCCATCATCCAAGACGCGACCACCAAAACGGTCTTGATGTTGGGCTATATGAATAAAGAAGCCGTTCAAAAGACGCAAGAAACGGGTCTGGTGACCTTTTACAGCCGTTCTAAGCAACGTTTGTGGACCAAAGGGGAGGAAAGTGGTAACCACTTAAAATTGGTCGATATCAAGGCGGATTGCGATCAGGACACCCTTTTGATTCAAGCCGAACCCCAAGGGCCCACCTGTCACACGGGAACAGACAGCTGTTGGGGAGAAACCAACACCAGTCATTTTGGGTTTTTGTCCGAGCTGGAAGAAACCATCGCCCAGCGGAAAACTGCCGACGACGACCAGAGTTATGTCGCTTCTTTGTTCCGAAAAGGCATTAATAAAATTGCTCAAAAAGTAGGGGAGGAAGCCGTGGAAACCGTGATTGAAGCAAAAGACAACAATGAGGAACTCTTCCTAAACGAAAGTGCCGACTTGCTTTTTCACTATCTGATCCTGCTCCAAGCCAAAGGGTTTACCCTAAAAGACATCGAAGCGGTCCTAGCGAACCGAAAGCGGTAAGTCAAACAACTGAACCTGATCTTGAAGGCGTTGTATCAACAGATTCATCATGCGTTTGTTTAAGGAAGAGGAGTCTAAGGTGTAGTGCTCGTATTCCGCTACCGTAAAATGCCCTATGATCATGCCTTTTAAAGCGTTGCGAAATTTTTGATCCTTGATCAAACTGCTTTCGATATAGCCCAACTTCTTTTCTAAACCCAAATCGTAAAAGACCCCCTTGCGCTTTTCGATGTATTGATGAAAGACTTCAATAAACAAAGGGTTTTGTAGTTTTAGAATAGGGCGGAGGGTCTCGTTTTGAAAACGTTCCTCTTGGCCCATAGTGGCGAACTGTTGGGTTTTCTTGATCTCTGGTCGAATACGACGTAAATCATTGGGTCGATCGTTCATGGCTAGTGTTTTACCCTAAGTTAGGGGCTTTTCTGCTTGAAACTACTGAAGGGGAAGAGAGATTGTTCACAGGTTTTTTAACAGGAGTATTCTATATACGCTTGTAGTATCGCTCTAATATGAATTCCACAAGAAAGTTTGCTGCTTCATTTAACTCCTCTCTAATAAGAACGTTTGGTATTCTTAGTGTTATATAGCCATCAACAATTGAATAAAAGGTTCTTTTAATATCTGATAAAGGATGGCAATATGCGGAGGCAGGAATTTCGAAGCACCAACCTGTCAAACCGCTGCGAACTTGAGCAAATGTACAAATGCTAAATTTACCCACAAAACCCGGCTTACTTATATTACGTGTTAGCTGCTGGTTTTTATTCATTATCAATTTATTACAATCCATTTTTAGCTCAATCGAAGCACCAATGTTCCAAAAAAAAAATAGTTTTTTGGGAGGCAAAAAAGCGGTGGCAAACAGACAAGCTCTTTTGTGTTTTTCGGTTGTGTGTCGGCTTGTGCGAATTGCAAATGTGCTTGGCTGTGTGGGCTTAAAAAAAACAAAGTCAGAGACTCCACCCCTGACTTTGAAAACGAAAACGTTTTTAAGAGCTTATGTGTGCTAGTTCCTCAACTAGAAAATGTCGGTTTAGGATTTGCCCTATATCTTTAATATACATTATGACCACGCTTAGTATTTAATTCAACACCAAAGTCTTTCTCCTTCCAATTATAAAATCCATTATTATAAAAAGACTTAACTTCTTTTATTATTCTTTTTTTATCAGTTACCGATGTCCCATCATTTGGGTATAGAACTCGTCTTTTTTGGCATTCTTTGCCTTGTGTAGGTTGTTGTTTGGAGTGATTGAGGGCATTGCATAAGATTTGGGTTTGCCAAAGCACGTTCTATAAATTAGGCCACAAAAAAAAGGGAATATCTAAACTAAGATCGGTTTTGTAATTTGGGACGAAATGAAAATTAAATATATGAAAAATAAATTCAACCATATGCATTTTGCCAATTCAACTCATTTCTATAAACTATCCCGATTTTCTTACCTTTAATCAGAAAGTAATTCAAAGGGAGGTTAGAGCACCCACTGCCTCCTATCTCTAGTCACCAAAAACAAGACACTATGAACACAATCAACCCCGATGTTTTCGCCTTTTATAAGGCATTAGCCCAAAACAACACCCGCGAGTGGTTTGAACCCCAAAAACCGCGTTTTAAAGCCCTGGAAGCCGAAGTAAAAGCCTTTAATGAGGGAGTAAAAGCAGGCTTGGAAGTCACGGATGAAATAGAAAAGGTCAAAATGTTTCGGATTTACCGAGACGTGCGTTTTTCAAAAAACAAAACCCCTTATAAAACCCATTTTGGAATTTCGTTTCACCGCAAAAAACCCCAACTGCGTGGGGGCTACTATATACATCTCGCTCCGGGCGACAGTTTCCTAGCCACGGGCTTTTGGGATCCCAGTCCGGCGGACTTGCTCCGTATCCGCAAAGAATTGGAAGTCGATGCTCAGGAATTTCGGGATTTGATGGCCGTTCCTACCTTTACAAAATTCTGGGGGAGCCTGGAGGGCGACGCTGTAAAAACGGCACCCAAAGGCTTTGCCAAAGACCACGCCAACATCGATCTGATTCGCCACAAACAATTCTTGTTCATTAAAAAATTTGACGATAAATCCGTACTTTCGCCTGACTTTCAAAAAGAAGTAATCGCAGCTTTTACTGCCGTAAGACCCTTTTTTGATTATATGAGCAACGTACTTACTACTGATTTAAACGGAGAATCGCTCCTCTAATTTCAACCAACTTTATGAAAAAATTAAGTTCAAAATTCGCGCTTTGCATTGCCGCCACATTTTTAATTTCAGGCTGTGCCGCTTTAAAAAACACCACCCCCGACAGACCGGATTACATTCAGGCTTCGGTAGATCTGGTTGCCATGAATGACGACAGGGTACAGGTGCAAATTACACCTCCCAAAATCAACGCAGAAGAAATCACTTTTTACATTCCACAAATCGTCCCAGGGACCTATGAGTATTCCAATTTTGGTCGTTTTGTAGAAAACGTAAAATTCTATGATTCAAAGGGTAATGAATTGTCAATTGAAGCGTTAGATCAAAACAGCTGGAAAATCTCCAATGCAAAAAAATTAGACCGCATCACCTACTGGACCAACGATACTTTTGACGGTCCCGAGGGAAGTGAAATCTATCCCATGGGAGGAACTAACTACAAAGAAGGAGAGACTTTTTTACTGAACTTACACAGTATGATCGGTTATTTTGAAGGGATGAAAGAAGCGTCTTACCGTCTCCGTGTTCGTTCGCCCAAAAACCTTGAAGCGTTTACTTCTTTACCCGCACTTTCTAAGAGTGATACGCTGGATGTATTTTCTGCCAAACGCTATTTTCACATCATCGACAATCCCATTTTATACAGCGAGCCCAACACGGTGCGTTTTGATTTAGATGACATCAAAGTGGGGATGGCCATTTACTCCCCCACAGGAGTTCACAAGGCAATCGACTACGAAGCAGCCATTAAAGAAATGATGGTGGCGCAAAAGAAGTTTCTAGGCAAGGCAAACAACACGCCTTCTTATGATATTTTGCTATACCTGATGGGTATGGACGAATTGCAGTATTTTGGAGGAATGATGGGCGCTTTGGAACACCACACTTCCACAACCGCCGTATTTGTGGAGCAAATGCAGCCACAAGAACTCACTCAAAGCCTAGTGGATGTGGTATCACATGAATTTTTCCACACGCTTACGCCACTGAACATTCACTCGGAAGAGATTCACAACTTTGAATACAACACCCCCTTAATGTCCAAACACTTGTGGATGTATGAGGGAACGACGGAATACTTTGCCAATTTGTTTCAAATCAATCAAGGACTCATTGACGAACAAAATTTTTACAACCGCATTCTTGAAAAATTAAACTATTCACAGCGGTATGACGATGCCATGTCTTTTACCGAAATGAGTACCGGTATTGTGGACGAACCCTACCAAACCAACTACGCCAATGTCTATCAAAAAGGAGCGTTGATCAATATGTGCTTGGACATTATCATCCGGGAGCAGAGTGGGGGAGACAAGGGTATTTTATGGGTCATGCAAAACCTTGCCCAGCGCTACGGTACTGAAAAACCGTTTCAAGACGACGCCCTGATCGATGAGATCGTTGCGATGACGTATCCAGAGGTTGGAGAATTTTTTAAAACCCATGTCGAAGGAAACACACCCATTGACTATATGGATTACTTTTCCAAAGTCGGCTTGACCATGGGTGAGACGGAAGTTCCACTTCCCAGTATTCTCTTTAAAGACAATCAAAGTCCCTTTTTTACTCCGCAACCCAATGCTTCGGGTGTGGTTCAGTATGTGGTCACTGATTTAAACACGACCATAGAAGCTATGGGTGTTCAGGTTGGAGATCTGTTTTTGGGCCTGGATGGTAAAATGTTACCTGAAATCAAACAGGAAAACGCTGAAGGCATCAATGCGGTGTTTACACCCAGTTTTATGTGGGACGACCAAAAAGAGTTTAGCATTACCGTACAACGGGGAGAAGAACAACTTACGCTCCGCGGGGTGACAGGAACTCCTAGCGCCAAAGCAAACGGTGTTGTGGAAGATCCCACTGCTACAAAAACCGTCGTGGCACTGCGCCAAGCTTGGTTAAAAAAATAAGCAACTAAACCACTGTTTACTTCCCTTTGGATTCCATCTCTAGGGAAGTTTGGGTTGTCCTCTATAATTATCAAAGCATTCCAGAGTTCTTTACGTACACGCTCCGCTACAGCTTCACTAAATTGTTCAGCAATTCTATTGAGTATAGAAATCAATGCCGCATTAGTTTCTTCCGTTAAATACAATTCATACCTCATCGTTTAAGCTTTTAATTGAACCTACCACCGTTTGCTTACCGCAGTTTTGTTACTATGGCCAAATCTTATGTTCTTGAGGGTGTAATTGAATTGGTACAGAATAACAGACTTAATATACAAAAACAAATGTATTTATAATTTACGTTATGTAAAATAGTATTAAAATTGAATATCGTACATTTGAAGAGTTAATAAAACCCTACACCCCATGAAAATTTTAAAATACATTCTTATTACAGTTGTCAGTTTGGTTGTCATTACAGCCGCCTTCTTTGCTTATGGATTGTACATCAATCCGAAAAGTCCAAAAGGAATGGCAGAATACAGCAGTGGTTCTACGGAGATTGCCATTCGTTATTACCGTCCTTTTAAAAAGGAACGACTGATCTTTGGTGCGCAAGAAGACGGAGCTTTAGTTCCTTACGGTCAATACTGGCGTTTAGGCGCAAACTTAACCACCCGCTTGACAACGAACACTGATCTTAGTTTTGCTAGTCGTTCCCTCCCGGCAGGCTACTACGGTCTTTACACCTATCCTTACAAAGACCATTGGTTGCTCGTGGTACACGAAAAAACAGGTGGATTTAGCAACGTAGAACCCGATCCCGCGGCTGTGGTGATGAAATTCAACCTCCCAGTAGAATCTCTCCCCGAAGTCATAGAGCAGTTTACCATTGATTTTGTAGAACAGAACATACGCTTGCGTTGGGATACCACGCAGGCATTGATACCCTTTAGTGAGTGAGAAAACTATTGAAAGGCCTTTGGACCTTAGTCCGTATGAGTTTTGCCGTGCTGTTTATCGGCGGACTCACCTACTACATTATTGATAAAATTCAAGAGAAGAAAAACTTGATGGACATCGAGGAATACAGTCCTAAATCTACCCTTGTTGTTCCTCAAACTGAAATCCAAAAGGCAAAATACCCTTTTATAGACGTCCACAACCATCAGTTTGACATGCCTTTAAAAAACTTGTCCAAACTGACGGCGGAAATGGACAGCTTGAACATGGCATTTATGATCAACCTCAGTGGATTTCGAGGTTTGTATTTAAAACAATCCCTTAAAAATGTAAAAGAGAACGCCCCTACCCGCTTTGGCCTGTTTGTCAATGTCGATTTTGAAGCGATAGAAGATGTTGATTTTGCTACCGAGCAAGTCGCGTTGATTGACCAAGCGGTTCAGGACGGAGTGCTGGGTCTAAAAGTGTATAAGTCTCTGGGACTCACCGACCGAGATAAAAACGGAGCACGGATCGCGGTTAACGATCCCCGTTTGGATCCCATTTGGAAGGCCTGTGGAGACAACAACATCCCTGTTTTGATTCACAGTGGAGAACCCGCTTCGTTTTGGCATCCAAAGGATAAGTTTAACGAACGCTGGTTGGAATTGCGCCAAAAGCCCAATCGGTATCGCGATCCCGAAACCAACCCTTCTTTTGAGGAAATCCTCGCAGAACAACACGACATCTTTCGGAAGCACCCCAACACCACTTTTATCAATGCCCACTTGGGATGGATGGGAAATGATTTAGACCGACTGGGCGCTCATCTTGACACCTACCCCAATGTGGTAACCGAAATTGGAGCCGTTTTGGCAGAGTTGGGTCGTCAACCCAAACGCGCACGTCAGTTTTTTGTGGATTACCAAGATCGTATCCTCTTTGGAAAAGATGCGAACAATGTTTCGGAATATTACACCTATTTTAGAGTCTTAGAAACTGATGATGAATATTTTGATTATTACAGAAAACGCCACGCCCACTGGAAAATGTACGGCCTGGCCCTCCCCGACTCCATTTTAAAAAAGCTGTATTATAAAAATGCACTGCGTTTGTTTCCCAGTATCGATTCAACCCTCTTTAAACCCGCACTATGATTATTGTAAACATACCTGAAATTCACAACAAAAAAATCACGGAAACCCTAGGTATAGCAGGTGGCAGTACGGTACGTGCCCGAAATGTGGGGCAAGATATTTTTGCCGGATTAAAAAATATTATTGGTGGGGAAATCTCGGAATATACCAAACTTCAAGCCCAGTCCCGCGAACAGGCGCTACAACGCATGACTGAAGATGCCGAGCTTATGGGTGCTAATGCCATTGTAAACGTCCGCCTCACCACCTCTATGGTCATGCAAGGCTGCTCTGAAATCCTAGCCTATGGAACTGCTGTCGTGGTGGAGTAAAATGGAGCTTCTGTTTTTTTTAGTCTGTGGGGTACTCCTGGTTTATCTTCTTTATAAAAAAGGTAAAGAAGAAAAAGAGGAAAACTTTGAGGATCGAGAGTATTAATTTTTCACTCCCAAAAACACATTCACCCCTTTTGGGATAGGATTCCCTGAACTTCTTCGAAAACTTACCACTTGTCCCGTGTGATATAAAGCATCGGAAATAGGACCGTTGATTAAATTCCACAATGGAAATTGACTCTGCTTCCCTCCCCGATCAAAAATAACCTTAGCCTTTTCCAAATCTTCTAATTTCATCGACTGAAAAAGAGCCACTGCAGCATCGAGATGGTGTAATGTTTTGGAACGCAGGGTTTTAAAATCTTCGGGAATGTTTTCAGCAGGTCGTAAGGAGGCCTTGCCTTTCGCAGTGTTTAAAATCACTTCCGTCAATCCGTAGATATGTTCAAGCGTTTCCCAACTGCTCTGTCCGCTCGTAGAGGGTTTATACGCTAAATCTTCAGGCCGTAACCCTTCCGAAGCCCAGTAATAGCGAAAACCCAAACCTTGAATCATTCGCGAGAGTAGGTTTTCTGAAGTAATAGCAGTGGGCGCTTTGGGAATCGACTGAAAAGGGAGTTCTTGAGCCATAAGGGATAGGTTTAAACTAAAAAAGAAGACAAGGAACAAACGCATTATAGATATTTACTCCACTAAAATAGTATTTTAGCACTATAAATACTGCTGATGGCTAAGAAATTATCCTCCTTAGAAGAACTCGCTAAAATCCAATTTGACAATCTCGTACCCGACCGGGAAGAACCAAACACCTCCGAACCTGAGTTTATTCCCCAAGAGCTCGAAGCCCATTTTAGCAACAAAGGTCGTGCGGGTAAAACCGTTACGTTGATCAAAGGATTTCAAGGCGATCAACAAGAATTAAAAGCCCTTGCCAAAATCCTAAAAAATGCCGTAGGGGTTGGTGGTACAGTCAAAAACGGTGAAATCATCATCCAAGGAAATTATCGAGATAAACTGATGCAGCTTCTTCAAGAAATGGGCCATATCGTTAAACGTCTGGGTGGGTAGGCATGCCATTACTTTCTTTTGTTAATTTATTGTCGTATCGGGTTCAAACATCCACTCGCCAATCGATTGCTTTCGCTCCATTTTTTTTTAAATAAGCATTACACCGACTAAAGTGTTTGTTCCCAAACCAATACCCCCTATTAGCACTTAAAGGAGAGGGATGACCACTGCTTAAAATAAAGTGCTTAGAAGCATCGATTAATTTGGCTTTCTTTTTGGCGAAGCCTCCCCATAACATAAAGACCACTCCGCTTTTTTCTGCAGAGATGCTTTGAATCACTGCATCAGTAAAAGTTTCCCAGCCTTGCTTTTGATGGCTTCCAGCTTGCTGGGCTTGAACGGTCAAGGTAGCGTTAAGGAGAAAGACCCCTTGCTTTGCCCAGGGGGTTAGGTTCCCACTTCTAGGGTAAGGAATCCCGACATCACTTTCAATTTCTTTAAAAATATTCATGAGGGAAGGCGGGGGCTTTACCCCCTCTGGCACAGAGAAACTCAAGCCATGGGCTTGCCCAGGACCGTGATAGGGATCTTGCCCGAGGATCACCACTTTTAGTGAGTCGAAAGGGCAGGTGTTAAAGGCCTGGAATATGTCTTTTCCTGGTGGGTAACAAGTCGTTTTTTGATAGGCCGCTTTGACAAAGTCTACTAAATTTTGGAAATTAGGTATCCCAAACGCAGTTTCTAACGGCTTTTCCCAACTGGAATGTATTTGCACCTTCATGAATTTATTACTTTTGCAAGGCTAAGTTAAGAAAAACCAATGGGGCAAATTCCTACCAAAACACTTGAAGATCTGGAGTATCCAGAGGTACTGAGACAATGTGCGGATTTTGCCATTACCCCTTTGGGAAAAGCGGCTTGCTTAGACACCGAACCAGAAGTAGATCAGGAACGAATCTTGGATCAATTGCAGGCAGTTTCTGAGTTTCGAGCGTCTTTTGACAATGAAAACCGTATCCCAAATCATGGTTTTGAGTCCTTAACGGAAGTTTTTGCCTTATTGAAAATTGAAAATAGTGTGTTGGAGATCCACACTTTTCGCAATATTGCTGCCAATACAGAAATTACCAATACGTTGCTTGCCTTTCTTAAAAAATTTCAAACCTACTACCCTACGCTTTATAACCGCAGTGCGGGACTCACCATAGAAAAAGAAATCAAATCCTCAGTCGATTCAGTTATCGACCGCTTTGGAGAAGTTCGAGACAATGCCTCTGAAAGTCTTTACAGCATTCGAAAAAAAATTCAACAACTGAGAGGGAAAATTAGCAGTAGTTTTAACAAAGCCTTAAGCCAATATCAAAACGCGGACTACCTAGACGACATTCGCGAGTCCATAGTGGACAACCGTCGTGTTTTGGCAGTAAAAGCGATGCACCGCAGGAAAGTAAAAGGCACCATTATGGGCAGCTCCAAGACAGGAAGCATCGTGTTTATCGAACCCGAAACGACTCATGCCCAAACTCAAGAACTCCAAAACCTCTTGTTTGAGGAAGGGGAAGAGATCAAAAAAATCCTAAGTCAGCTCACCGACTTTTTCCGTCCCTACCTCCCCTACCTCGAACTCCAGCAAGCTTTTCTTTTGGAACTGGATCTGATCTATGCCAAAGCCCGCTATGCTCAAGAAATAAAGGGCTTACTGCCCGAAATGGTTGTGGATTCGCACGAGATGGATTTTAAAAATGCGTATCATCCTCTTTTGTTACAAGCCCACAAACTCGAGGGTAAAATCACCCATCCGCAAGACATTCGCTTGGACGCAACGCACCGCATCATCGTTATTTCTGGACCCAATGCCGGCGGAAAAAGCATTACCCTAAAAACCGTAGGACTCTTGCAATTGATGCTGCAAAGTGGTATGCTAATCCCTGTAAACGAACGTAGCAAAGCTTGTCTTTTCGACCGTATTTTAACCGATATTGGAGACAACCAGTCCATCGAAAACCATCTGAGTACCTATTCCTACCGTCTAAAAAACATGAAATACTTTTTGAGAAAGTGCGATGCCAACACGCTATTTTTAATCGATGAGTTTGGAACGGGATCAGATCCCGAGCTGGGAGGGGCACTTGCAGAAGTGATTTTAGAGGATTTTTATGAGCGTGAAGCCTACGGATTAATTACTACCCACTACGCCAATCTTAAGGTACTGGCCACAGAATTGCCCGCCATGATCAATGCCAATATGCAATTCGACAACCGAACCCTAGAGCCTGTATTTAAATTGATCCTCGGAGAAGCGGGGAGCTCCTTTACCTTTGAGGTAGCCCAAAAAAATGGCCTTCCTTTTAATCTGATCAATCGAGCAAAAAAGAAAATTGAACGCGGAAAAGTCCGCTTTGACGCGACCATTGCCAAACTACAAAAAGAGCGTTCCCAAATGCAAAAAACAGGACAAAGCTTAAAAGAGAAAGAGTCCAAAGCGGAACAAGAAGGCGATCGCATGGCAGAAATGAACGCCAAATTGAAAACGAAACTAGTTAGCTATCAGGAACTTTTTGATCACAACCAACGCATGATCGTTTTAGGAAATAAACTCAATGATGTAGCTGAGCGCTTTTTTGAGAACAATAAAAAACGCCCTTTAATTTCCGAGTTATTAAAGCTCGTGGAAAGTGAAAATGCCAAACGCAAAAGAAAATCGGCAGCTCTCGCTAAGAAAGAACGAGAAGAAAAGAAGAAGCTCGTTGAGGAAGTCACTAAAGAAATTGCAGTGGTCCGCAAAGAGAAAAAGAAAAAAGCCAAAAAAACACCCCCTCCAAAACCCAAACCCAAACTCAATGTAGGAGATCGCGTCAGAATGTTCGACGGACGTTCTATTGGTAGTATTGATACGATTGAAAAAAACAAAGCCATTGTAAACTACGGCGTCTTTACGACTCAAGTAAACCTGGAGCTCTTAGAGTTAGTGGAAGCTGCAAAACCCGCAAAATGAAACCGCTTGTACTCTTCTACGATGGACCTTGTATCCTTTGCAACTATTGGGTCCGTAGGTTGTGCATTTGGGACAAAAATGACCAGCTTCGATTTACTTCGTTAGACAGTGACTATGCGCTCGGTTTTTTTAAAAAACACCCCAGTCCGCTGCTTGAGAAAGATGCAATCCTGAGCTGGGATTCTGAAAACGGCTATTTTTCAGAATCGGAAGTGCTGTTCTGTGTTTTAAATCACTTAGGCGGATTTTGGACACTACTCTTTCTCTTTCGTGTATTCCCTTTATCTTGGACCAACAGACTGTATCGCTTTATCGCTCGAAACCGCTACCGCTGGTTTGGTAAATACGACCACTGCCCCCTACCCGAAGCACGCTTCCGTCATAAATTTATCTAAAGTTGTATATTGGACTTTGTAAACACCTTAAATCTTAAAAAATGAACGAATTCAAAAAATTTATCAGTAGAGGAAATGTCATTGATATGGCGGTGGGTTTAATTGTGGCTACCTACTTTGGTGCTATTATCAAGTCATTGGTAAATGATGTGATCATGCCTCCCATTGGGCTGCTCTTAGGGGGTGTTAATTTCTCAGCCCTAAAAGTTGTCATTCAGGAAGCCCAAGGGGAAACTACAGAAGTTGCCATACTATATGGTGCCTTTATAAATACCATCATTACTTTTCTCATTGTGTCCTTTGCTATTTTTATGGCAGTTAAAATGTACAACAAAGCACAAGAACGCTTCAAAAAAGAGGAGGAAGAGGCAAAACCCGCAGCGCCACCAAAACAGGAAGTATTACTGACCGAAATCCGAAATTTACTTAAGAAGTAGGCGGGTCCTTTAATTTTCCAATTGACTTCCCTACTATCATGGACACGGCGGCGTCCCCTGTAACGTTTACAATAGTTCGGCACATATCCAAAGGACGATCTATGGCAAAAATCAAGGCCAATCCTGCTTCTGGTATACCCGCTTGAGCTAGGACAATAACCAACATGACGATTCCCGCACTGGGCACAGCAGCCGTTCCGATGGAAGCCAAGGTTGCAGTAAAGACAATTCCGAGTTGAGCAGAAAGACTCAAATCCAATCCGAAGGCCTGAGCAATAAAAACAGCAGCCACTCCTTGATACACAGAAGTACCATCCATATTAATCGTAGCGCCTATGGGCAAAACAAAACTGGCTACTTCTTCATCGACGCCTAAATTGTCCTCTACACATTCCATAGTTACTGGTAAGGTAGCAGCACTGGAACTCGTAGAAAAGGCCAATAATTGCGCTGGAGCAATTCCCCGCATAAAAAAATTAGGTTTCCACTTGGTAAAGACACGAACGATGATAATATACACTACAATCATCGACGCCAGACCCAGCAATAGCGTTATGGCATAGAGTGCTAAGGCTTGAAACAGCTCCAAACTAGGGGCTTCAACTACTAAGGCGGCCAATAGCGCAAACACCCCATAGGGGGCGGCGAGCATAATCAGATCGATCAGCTTGAGAATAATGACATTAAAGGAGTCAAAGAATTTTTTTACGGGTTTCGCTTTTTTGCCAGGTAACAAAATCATTCCAATACCAAAAAACAAGGCAAAAAAGATGACTTGTAGCATGTTTCGATTGTTGGAAGCAGCTAGAAAGATATTGGAGGGTACCATATCCACCAAGGCTTGCAAAGGTCCCGATTCTTGTTGTTTAGCCGCCGCCGCTTGTTTGGCCTGGGTGTCAGTAGCATAGGCTTCGACCAATTCATTACGCGTTTCAACGCTGATGGATTTCCCGGGCTGGATTACATTAACCAAAATCAACCCGATGGTTACTGCCGTTAGAGTAGTAATCAGATAGGTGATAATGGTGCGCCCTCCCATTTGCGATAGTTTGGAAATATCTTTTAAATCAGAAACTCCTTTAATTAATGAAGCGAGAATTAAAGGAACGGCAATCAACTTTAACAGATTGATAAAAATGGTTCCAAACGGCTTGATGTAATCTGAAATAAACTGACTCCCCTGAGGAATAAAAGAGAGCAAAAGTCCAAAAAGAACTCCAAGTCCCATTCCGATTAGAATTTTCCAGTGTAAAGCAAGTTTTTTCATAGGTTTTAAATTTTATTGGTGCGTTTGAGGAGGCTAAAATCAGCGAGAACTAGTGCCGCCATTGCTTCTACAATGGGCACGGCGCGCGGGACGACACAGGGATCGTGTCTTCCCTTGCCCTGCATGGCCACGGCTTCCCCTTTTGAATTTATCGTTTCTTGATTTTGCATGATAGTGGCTACGGGCTTAAAGGCTACATTGAAGTAAATATCCATACCATTGGATATCCCGCCTTGGATTCCTCCTGATCGGTTGGTTTGGGTAGTTCCGTCTGTGTTAAATAAATCGTTGTGCTCACTGCCTTTCATTTGAGTCCCTGCAAAGCCACTGCCGTACTCAAAACCCTTGACCGCATTAATCGAAAGCATGGCTTTTCCCAGTTCAGCATGGAGCTTGTCAAAAGCGGGTTCTCCTAATCCTACGGGAACATTTTTTATGATACAACTCACTACTCCTCCTACGGTATCTCCTTCTTTTCGAATTTGTTTGATGTATGTTTCCATGGCTTCCGCCATTTTAGGATCAGGACAACGCACAGGATTTTTCTCGATAAAAGACACATCTACCTCTGAGGGATGCGTGTCTAAGGAAAGTGAACCGACAGCAGACACATAAGCGTTTAGTGTCACAGGAGCTAAAAACTGTTTGGCAATGGCGCCAGCAACCACCCGACTGGCTGTTTCTCGAGCAGAACTTCTCCCACCTCCGCGGTAGTCGCGAATGCCATATTTTTCATCATATACATAATCGGCATGTGAAGGCCTGTAGGTGTCTTGGATATGGGTATAGTCTTTTGATTTTTGATTCGTGTTGTGAATGGCAAATCCAATGGGTGTTCCCGTTGTTTTTCCTTCAAATAGTCCGGAAAAAAAAGTAACCTCATCGGGCTCTTTGCGTTGGGTGACGATAGCGGATTGCCCGGGCTTTCTCCGATCTAAATCTTTTTGAATAGCTTCTAAATCCAGTTCTATTCCTGCGGGACAGCCATCAATCACGCCTCCGATCGCAGGGCCATGAGATTCTCCAAAAGTCGAAACTTTAAAAAGGGTGCCAAAAGTATTGCCTGACATAAATTCTAATATAGGCTCAAAGATAAAGGTAATGTTTGGAAAGTCTTTTGGAGTTTGTTTTTTTTTAACCTACTGGCTACTTGAAAATAGGCAGACCTAAATTCCCTTTTAGTAAAAGAAGCTTTAACACCCCCCTTACTCGCCCCTTGTTAGGGGGGACTTTAACCCAAATAATGCAATAGAAAATCTACTCCAGTCAAAGACTACTATAAAATAAGTAATTTTGCTAATATTTTTCTACTTCATAACGAATCCTATTCTATAATCTGGGTTTAATTCCGCATGATTGATAGCATCCCATAAATTCTCCCTTAATAGAAGAATTTTTTTTCTTAAAAATGCGCATCTCCCACTAACAAGCGAGACTTTTATTTATAACAATACGCACCCTCCCCCCTAATAAGGGGAGATGAAGGGGGGGGGGTACCCTCTTGTCTCGAATCGGGTTTAAGTCTGTCTTTCGGTTAGCATACTCTGAAACAGGAGGATCTACGTTTCGAATAGAATACAGAGCAAATTACACTAATGCACCCCGTAAAATTGTAATCGGGTGCAAACTTTCGCGCTGCGTTCCATCTTGGATTTGATGGCGACAGCTGGTTCCATTTGCTGCAATTATTACTTCGGGATCAGTTTTTCGTACAGCTGGAAATAACCGCTCCTCACCTACTTGCATACTAATCTCATAGTGTTCTTTTTCATATCCAAAAGAACCGGCCATTCCACAACAACCCGTGTTCAGCATTCGCACGGTGTAGTTCTTGGGTAGGTTTAGAATTTGGAATGTATCGGCAGGAGTACCCAAGGCCTTTTGATAACAATGCGCGTGAATTTTTACTTCTTTTGCTTCTGTATGGAATTGAGTTGCTTGTAGTTTTCCTGCTTTTAATTCTTGTGCTAAAAAAGATTCTAAAGGAAGGCAATATTGGGCCAATTCTTTTGCCGCTATGGAATCACTGGCCAGTTTTGGGTACTCATCCGTAAAGGTGTAAATCGCGGAGGGTTCGATACCCAACAGCGGTGTTTCGGCTGAAACACAATCGCCATACAAGGCAACATTGCGATCCGCACAGGCTTTGGCTTGATCCAAAAATCCTTTGGAAATATAGGTTCTTCCACTTTCAGTGGGTGGTAGAATACAAACCTGATATCCCAAGCCCTCTAAAAGTGCTATGGCATCCGCTCCAATTTCAGTGTCGTTGTAATTGGTAAATTCATCTAAATATAAATAAACACTTTTACTTGACTTGATTAACTTTCTGTTTTTTAGTTTTTCATATAGAGATTTTTTAAGTTTTGGAACACTTCTTTTTTGAGCAATACCCAAACCGGATTTGATCCCATTTCCTAGAATAGGGAAAGTTAAAACAGTATTTTGTAACCCACGTAGAGGTTGAGCAATTTGATTCAAGCGCCCAAAATAAGCAAAGAGTTTATCACGAAGCGAACTGCCATATGTCTTTTGATAGTGGTATAAAAACTCTGCCTTGTAGGTAGCAATATCCACACTGCTTGGACATTCCGTTGCACAGGCCTTACAACTCAAACAAAGGTCCATCACTTCTTTTAACGCTGGATCATCAAAGGCATTCGGTTTCTTGTTTTGCGTTAACACCTCTCGAAGCACGTTGGCGCGCCCTCGGGTGTTGTGCTTTTCGTCTCGTGTAGCCCGATAACTGGGACACAGGGCTCCTGTGGGTTGTACGGAACGGCATTTCCCTGCTCCATTACATTTTTCGGCAGCTCTGAGAATTCCTTGATCAGCAGAAAAATCAAAAGCAGTATCAAATTCAGGGGTCTCTTTTTGTGCTGTCCTCAAGTTTTGGTCCATGGGAAGCGGATCGACAATCTTCCCGGGATTCAAAAGCGCATTGGGATCGAACAGGGTTTTAATTTTTTTAAACAGTTGATAATTGGCCGCTCCCATCACAATCGGAATAAATTCGGATCGCACAATACCATCGCCATGCTCCCCGCTTAAAGACCCTTTGTACTTTTTAACCAGTTTTGCTACTGCCAAGGTAATGGCTCGGAAATCCTGAACTCCTTTTTTTGATTTTAAATTTAATATCGGACGCAGGTGCAATTCCCCTGCTCCTGCATGTGCGTAATACACTACTTCTTGATCGAACTGAACCATCAGCTTTTGAAACTCATCGATATAAGCTGCTAATTTAGGCAAGGGAACTGCCGTGTCTTCGATACAGGCCACCGCTTTGTGATCTCCCACCATATTTCCCAACAATCCCAGACCCGCGTGGCGCAATTCATTTGCCAATTCTATTTCTTCATTCCAAAGCGGAACAGCAGCGTAGGCCAAACCCTGTTCTTTTACTTGATCTTGAAGGCGTTTTAGTTGCGCTTTTAGTTCTGCTAAGTCGTCTTGCCGCAATTCCAAGAGCAAAATCGCCTTTGGGTCTCCCTGAAGGAAGAATCTGTTTTTTTGATAGCCCGGATGGTCTTGGGTGCAGTCTAAAATAGTTTTATCAATCAATTCGCAGGTAAAGAGGTGGTGCTGCATCACAGGCTCCACTGCTTGCATGGCATCGGAAATAGAGTTGAAATGCAAAACCAACATCACCGTATTTTTTGGAGGTAAAGGCTCTAGTTCCAGCGTAATTTCAGTTGTAAAAGCGAGAGTACCCTCACTACCTGCCAAAAGTTTTGAAAGATTTAGTGGTGTTCCTTCCGAAGCAAATGGCTGCATCTTTATCAGTTCATCCACCGCATATCCCGTATTGCGCCGGTGAATACTTGCTTCCGGAAAATCGGTTTGGATATGCTTTTGGATGTCCTTTTGAGACAACGTCTCGAGGAGTTCTTTATAAATCTTCCCTTCTAGGGTATGGGCAGTTCTTTTCTCTTCGAATTCCGATTCTGTACAATTTTCAAAACGAGTCACACTGCCGTCGGAAAGTACTACGTTCATCGCGCAGACTTTATCTCGCGTGACCCCATAGCGAATGGAAGTGGTTCCGGACGAATTGTTCCCCACCATTCCGCCTAACAAACAAAATTGTGAAGTAGAAGTATTGGGGCCGAAAAACAACCCCTTTTCAGCCAAATACCGATTGAGCGTATCTCGATTTACTCCCGGTTGTACGGTTACTGTTTTATTTTCTAAATCTAACGCTAAAATTTTAGTGAAGTGCTTGGAAATATCAACGACAATTCCAGGGCCGACACACTGTCCTGCAAGAGAGGTTCCCGCGGCACGAGGGATAAGGCTGGTTTGATTTTGCTGTGCAAAGACAATCAATTTTTGAAGGTCTTCAACCGTTTTTGGATATGCCACAGCCAGAGGAAGCATTTTATAGACGGAAGCGTCTGTGGCATAGAGGGTTTTGTGAAGCGAATCCCATTCCAAACTACCTTCTAGAGCTTTGCTCAGTTGTTCTAAATTCTTCTCCACCTTGGTTTTACTCCTCTGCTTTAATTAAAATTTTATAAAGCTAAAATACGCATTAGTTTCCCATTTACTTGCAATTGACTATTTTAGCCCATATTCAAATGGATTATGTATAAAAATTTATTCTTACTACTGACCTTTATCCTTTGTGTTCTAGGTTGTCAAAGCAATTCTACTACTTTAAAAATTAAAGGTTCTTCGGATCTGGACAATGGTAGCAAGATTTACCATATCGTGGCAGACCTCAATAATCAGCCAACAACGTTAGACACCTTGACCGTAAACCAAGGCTCCTTTGAACTAGTCGCTGAAGTCGCTGAACCCAATATTCACTTTCTTCAAATTGCAGGGATACAAGGAAGTTTTCCATTTATTGCAGAATCGGGTACGGTTACGATTGAGATTTACAAGGACAGCCTGGGACTTTCTAAAGCCACTGGAACCGAGTCCAATGAAGATTTTATGCGCTATAAGTCAGAGACGAAAGTCTATATCGAGTCTTTAAACGGGATAGGCAATGACCTGCAACAGGCCATGATTTTAAAAGATTCTTTAATGGCAGAAGATCTTCAACAGCAATATCAAGAAGTCCGCGATCAAATTCAAGAATATGAGCTAGAGTTCATCAAGGGATCAACCAATTCCTTAGTTTCGGTTTTAATTTTGGAACGTTTTGTTGCCAATAAAGTCATTTCCATGGCCGAAGCAAAAACGATTTTTGAATCATTGAGTGAACGGGTACGAAATACCAAGTCGGGAAGAATGATTCAACAACAGTTGGAACAGGCACCTAAAGCGGAAGTGGGTCAGGTAGCCCCTGCTTTTGAAGGCCCCAGTCCAGAAGGAACTACTTTTGCGCTCAACAATGCGCTAGGGAAAGTGACCATTATCGATTTTTGGGCAAGTTGGTGCCGTCCTTGCAGAGTTGAAAATCCGAATCTCGTACAGCTTTATCGTTCTAATAAAGAACGGGGTTTAAGTATCGTAGGGGTTTCATTAGATAGAGACAAGAATAAATGGATTAAGGCCATAGAAGACGATGGACTGGTTTGGGATCATGTGTCGCATTTACAATTCTGGAATGATCCAATTGCTAAACTCTATAAAGTTTCTGCTATACCCGCTACGTTTGTACTCGATGAAAATGGCGTGATCATCGCCCGCGATCTTCGCGGAATGGAACTCTACACCAAAGTGGAGGAATTATTGAGTAAAAGCTAAAATTGTTGGTTGCGATATAGGAGTACACCTGCCAACACCAATGTGATAAACAAAATTCCTAACATCAACTGAGAGGTGTAAATCACTTCGAAATTGAACAGAATAGTCATCAAAATCCCACCTAAGGCTCCTCCAAAATGAGCAGTGTGCCCAATGTTGTCATTCTGTGCTTTCATACCATACAAGGTGTAAATCATATACCCGATTCCAAAGAGATATCCTGGAATGGGGATAGGAATAAAAAAGAGCATTAATTCCATTTCGGGGTACAAAAGTAAGGCGCTAAACAAAACTCCCGTAACCGCCCCACTAGCACCTACTGCGATATAATTGGGCTGATTTCTGTGAAATGCATACGCAAATAAATTTCCAGCTAACAAACTTCCAAAATAAAGCAATACAAAAGGAAGTGCCCCAAGGGCAGATACAACAAAAGACACGAAAAAATAAAAAGTAAACATATTAAACAGCAAGTGGGTCGTGTTTACATGAAGAAAGGCAGAAGACAACAAACGGAAGTATTCCCCCTTTTGAATCTTATGAACTTCAAAACGATACTTGTCAAAAAAAAGATCTTGTTTAAAACCCCTTAAGCTAACAACAATATTTGCCGCTAAAAGGAGTATTCCTACGAATGGAATTTCTTGTAACATTTGGATTAAAGGTCAAATACAATACCCTGCGCCAAGGGAAGTGCATCGGAATAGTTTATTGTATTGGTTTGTCTTCGCATATACACTCTCCAGGCATCAGATCCGCTTTCACGTCCCCCACCCGTTTCCTTTTCACCCCCAAAGGCACCTCCAATTTCTGCACCCGAAGTTCCAATATTGACATTGGCAATTCCACAATCACTTCCCCAATGCGATAAAAAGGTTTCCGTTTCGCGCATATTGAGTGACATGATCGATGAAGAAAGTCCTTGTTTTACTTCATTTTGAATGGCAATGGCTTCTTCAATTTCCCCTTTGTATTGCATTATGTATAAAATGGGCGCAAAGGTTTCTCGATGTATAATAGGTGCATCGTGTTCAATAAGAGCTACGGCTGGTTTTACATAGCACGCACTCCCATACTCAGCGGAAGGCAATACGCCCCCTGGAACCAACCAGCTTCCTCCTTGCGCATCTACTTGATCCAAAGCCTCCTTATACATTTTCACTGCATCGGTATCGATCAATGGGCCTACATGATTCTTTTCATCTAGTGGATTGCCGATTCGCAATTGCTGATAGGCTTTTTGCAATACTTCTGTAAACGCATCAAAAATAGATTCGTGAACAATCAGTCTTCGTGTCGAGGTACAACGTTGCCCACAGGTACCCACAGCTCCAAACACAGCAGCCCGCATGGCGGTGTCTAGGTCTGCATTGGGAGTAATGATGATGGCATTATTTCCACCCAGCTCCAAAAGTGATTTTCCCAATCGAGCGCCCACGCGCTGGGCAACATCTTTACCCATTCGGGTAGATCCAGTAGCTGATAATAAGGAAATGCGCTGGTCCTCTGCCATCCACTGGCCTACCTCAGCACCTCCATTAAACACACAGGAAACTCCCTCTGGAATGCTATTTTCTTTTAACACTTCCGCAATAATGTTTTGACAAGCAATACTGCACAAGGGGGTTTTTTCACTGGGTTTCCAGACACAGACATTTCCACATACCCACGCCAGAGCCACGTTCCAACTCCAAACGGCTACGGGGAAATTAAAGGCCGAAATAATCCCTACAACCCCTAAAGGGTGGTATTGTTCGTACAGACGATGAGCAGGCCGTTCTGAAGTCATGGTCACCCCGTGCAATTGGCGCGAAAGTCCAACAGCAAAATCACAGATGTCTATCATCTCTTGCACTTCTCCCAGGCCTTCTTGAAGGGATTTTCCCATCTCCCAAGAGACCAACTGCCCCAAGTCCATTTTTTTTTCTCGGAGCTTGTTTCCAAATTGTCGTACCAGTTCCCCTCGTTGTGGCGCTGGGATTTTCCGAAAACTCAAAAAAGCGTGTTCGGCTCTTTCGATTAGATTTTCATAATCTTCCACAGTCGCGGTCTGAACGTTTCCTAACAAACTGCCATCTACGGGACTGACAGCTGCTATTTCGGAACCGGATCCCATCCACTGCCCTCCTGTACTACATCCTTTTTGCTTCGGTTCGACGGCTAAATTTTTTAATATCGTTTTGATAGACATGAATTATTTTTTTAATTGTGAGGTGAAGGTACTTTCAAAAATCCGATCTGCGTTTGCCGTTTCAAAGCCTTCTCTTCGGTGTTCGCGACGGAGTTCTACAGCGGGTAAATCCGCAAATTCGGGAAGCGGGCTCCGCTCGGCAAACTCCACATAACTCCCAGCGATAACTTTTGATTCTTGATTTGCAAAAGAAGCACGGACAGTATTGGCTACAGAACTAGTTTGCCGTAAAAGTTGATCGCCACTGGTTTTTATTTCTCCTCCCGAAGTGTTGAGTTGGATTCCGATTTCCTTTAAAAAAGAATTAAAAGACTCCAACTTATTGAATGGTTTTGGGAGATCGTGTACACTTATAGTATAGTGGTTTAGATAATATCGATTGTAAATCACCCAAGCCGCATATTCACTTTCGGCCAACAATAATTCATAATCTTCAAGAGAAGGCAACTCCCAAAGTGGCGTTTGAAAATAAGTAGCCACAGCAGTCGCGTCATTTAAGTTTAAATGATCTACTGGATCTGCAGTCACGGTATCAGTATAGGATCTGATGATTTTTTGGGTTTGTTCCGAAAGTTGATCCACTTTCAACTCGCTGATAAAAACTCGAGGTAAATCCGATTTAGGAGGAGTAAACCAATAGGCGTCTAGCTTTTTGGCTTCAAAATGATAAAACTCCATTCTTTGATAGCCATGCGCCAAAAAAATCTTTTCAAAAGAAGCGATTCCCAGATTTGGAACCCCCATCGTACGAAAAGCAATGTGGTCGTTTATGATTTCACTTTGACTGGCTACCATACCCTTGCGTACCATGGCAGCTGTAATTTTTCTTACATCGGGGACCCGTTCTGCATAGATCGCAAAGAGCGCATCCAGAATTTGGGTCATGGTGGTGTTGCTTTGAAATTGCATAGAGGTACGTTTTAGAATGTTTATAAAAATAAGGCTCCTGTTGGAGTTTCCAAGAATTTTTTAAAAGGAATTTCTTCCTGTTTTAAAAACCCTTTTTGTGGGAGAACCCCCGCTGCAACCAGTTCGATTACAGCCACCAAAGAAGCTGCTGTGGTCCATGAGATGGCACGCCATTTCTTTCCCTCAATTTCTATGGGATGAAAGGCTTTGTAGTATTCTTTTCGAAATAAGGTCTTGTTTTGCCAGCCTTCTACAACTGCATAGACATAAACCACGTCCTCTTCTACAGGAGGTTTTGCATTACTTAAAATGCGTTCCAGTTGATCTTTGTCATTTTTTAAAATCAATTCATACATCAAAAAACGAATTAATTTTCCATGACCAGGATAGCGAATGGTTTTGTAATTTAAGGTATCCACCTTGCCTTCAAAAGTATCGCAAAGTGTACCCAGCCCACCAGAAGTGGTAAACGCTTCAAATTCTTGCCCTTCGATATTGATGTATTCAAAGCCTTCCAACGAGGGTATGAATTTCTTTTGACCGTTGTGTATGGCCTCTGCATCGTTTAAATACTCATTGATCACACCATGAGGCGACCAGGTAAAAGAATAGGCCAGTTGACCGTTGGGATAACGAGGCAATGCCCCCACTCGGAGCTCTATATCTCGAATTTGATCAAAACTGTAAGTCAAATCCATTCCTATAATTCCTATTAAACCTGGAGCCAGTCCACACTGAGGAGCCAAAACAGCTTGGGAAGTCGCCCCTAAGTTTTGAATAAATTTTGTAGTCGAAACATCTTCCGTCAAATCAAAGTAATGGACTCCTTCATCATGAGCTAACTGAGCTATGGGTTTGTTCAAAAAATAGGGAAGTGCAGAAACAACAGTGTCGTACTTCGAAATTTCACTTTTCATAAAGCTCAAATCTTTGACATCTCCTTGAAGACATTCAAAAGGCAATTTATAATCGTAATGAGGTTGCTTTTGATCTAAGGCAGTTACAGTAAAATTTTTGCTCAACAGGACGCCCACTAGACTCCCTACTTTGCCCATTCCTAAAACTAAAATATTTTCCATTTGTAACAAATTACGCGTTTATTGTTATATATGTAACAAATCTAATGGAATTAAAGCAAAGAATTTGTATTCAAACAGCAACTTTGGATTAAAAGTTTTTAACAGACAGAAGCGTTAGAAAAGTGTACTTTTGAAAAAAAACTAGGTGAACGCACTCATATATTATTTAAGTTTCCCGCTGTTGTGGATTATTTCGCGTTTGCCGTTTCCTGTTTTCTACCGATTTTCGGATCTGGTTTGCTTTATCCTCTATCGCTTGATAGGTTACCGGAAATCCGTCGTACAAGGCAATCTTAAAATAGCCTTTCCCGATCTAACTCCCGCCGAGCTGCTCCGAATTGAAAAAAAGTTTTATACGCATTTATGTGATTTGTTTTTGGAAATCATCAAATCTATGGGGATGCGGAAAGAAGAAATGCTAGAGCGCTTTCAGGTTAAAAAAATTGAGGTTTTAAAAACCTTTGAGGAACAGAATCGTTCGATCTTTTTAGTCTGTGGACACTATGCGTCTTGGGAGTGGATGATGTCCTTAGGATACCATATAAAACACAAGGGCTATGGAATCTACAGACCCATTTCAAACCCCTATTTTGACGCTTTAATCAAAAGAATACGAAGCCGTCACGATGCTTATATGATTCCACAAAAAGAATCGGTTTCTATTATCAAAAACAAAGAAGCCTCAGGAGAATTGGGTATCTATGGTTTTGCAAGTGATCAGTCGCCTAGGCCCAAACCGTTAACCTATTGGAGGTCTTTTTTGGGGGTTCATGTCCCTGTATATAACGGTGCTGAACGCTTGGCAATTGAGCTGGATGTACCCGTAGTATTTGCAAAAATAAAAAGAGTAAAACGCGGTTACTACGAGGTGGAGTTTAAAACCCTGACCGATCAACCCAAATCCTTAAAAAAAAATGAGATCACAGATCTTTTTACTGAATGGTTAGAAGCTCAAATTAAAGAAGATCCAAACCAATATTTTTGGACGCACAAGCGCTTTAAATACGCTAAAAAAGAAGTTTAATCTCTTGAACAAATCGGCTGGCAAGTGCTGCTGAAGCTGCTTCATTTGTTGCCTCAGTATAGATGCGAATGATGGGTTCTGTATTGGACTTGCGCAGGTGTACCCATTTGTCTTTAAAATCAATTTTTACTCCGTCAATTGTAGAGATTTTTTCGTCTTTGTATTTTCTTGCGATTGCCGCTAAGACTGCATCAACATCCATCCCCTCTTCTAATGTAATTTTATTTTTACTCATAAAATAGGAAGTATAGGTACTGCGGAGTGCAGCGACACTTAGCCCCCTTTCAACTAAAAGGGAGAGGAATAAAGCGACGCCTACCAAAGCATCCCTCCCGTAGTGCAATTCTGGATAAATCACGCCGCCGTTTCCTTCGCCACCAATGATTGCCCCTACGTGTTTCATTTCAGTGACTACATTCACTTCACCTACCGCACTAGCGGTATAGGTTCCTCCGTGCTTCAGAGTCACATCTGCAAGAGCGCGGGTGGAAGACAAATTGGATACGGTAGCTCCTACTTCTTTGGAAAGAATATAATCCGCACAAGCAACCAAGGTGTATTCTTCTCCAAAAAGTTTTCCCTTTTCATCCACAAACACCAAACGATCCACGTCGGGATCTACCGCAATTCCAAAATCGGCACGGTGTTCCACTACCGCTTTGCATAGATCTCCTAAGTGTTCTTTTAAGGGTTCCGGATTGTGAGGAAACTCTCCATTGGGGGTACAATGTATTTGAATCGTTTCCACGTCTAAAGCCTCCAAAAGTTTTGGGATGGCAATACCTCCTGAGGAATTTACCCCATCTATCACTACTTTAAAATTTCCGTTTTTGATTGCTGCGGTTTTTACGGTTTGCAATGCCAAGGTAGCCTCAATGTGTTTTTCGATGTAGGTTGTATCGGATGTAATACTTCCCAAAGCATCGACTTCAGCGTACTGAAAATCTTCGTTTTGAGTCATTTCTAAAATTGTGGCACCCGCTTTAGCATCAATAAATTCTCCGGCTGCATTCAACAATTTTAGGGCGTTCCACTCCTTGGGGTTGTGACTTGCCGTTAAAATGATTCCTCCTTGCGCTGCTTCCTTAGGGACAGCTACCGCTACAGTAGGTGTGGTGGAAAGGCCTAAATCAATTACATCCACTCCCATTCCTACTAGGGTTTGATTTACCAAAGCGTGTACCATAGGTCCTGAGATTCGTGCATCTCTTCCCGTGACGACGGTTAGCTTTCCCTTATTTTGGGCTTTTAGCCACTGGGCATACGCACTAGTAAAAAGCACAACATCTAAAGGAGTTAGATTGGTTTGGGTTTTCCCTCCTATGGTTCCCCGAATACCTGAAATGGATTTGATTAAGGTCATCTCATTGATTTTTATTTGAACTGCAATTTAGCGGATAATCGATTAATATAAATTGATTACCAACTATAATTCAATCGAACCAAACCCATCAAAGCATTGGGAATGTCATTTTGCACTGCGGGTTGAATGATGTATTGAACATTGGGCTGGATGGAAAACGCGCGACTGGAGTTGAAATGATAGGTCAACTCAATCGCCGTTTCGTTTTTTACAGTACGCCACAAATTTGAAAAAAAACTGTGGGCTACTGCCAATCCCAACACATCGTCATCTCGTTTTGGAAAAATCCCTTGATAGACAAAACCGCCCCCAAGGTAAGCGCTTAATGGATTTAAAGACGTTAGACTATAACCTGCCTGTACAAACCCGTTGAGCCCTTGTGAAAGATCTGATTCCCTACTGAATACTTTATCTGCGATAAAATAGATCCCCTGTGAACGTGGTTTATACGCTGATTCTGTTTCTATGTCTTGAGAGTGATTCCAAAAGCCAAGCTTATAGGTGGTTTGCGTCAGACTATCCTTTTGAGAATGGTATTGAAGTTCGTGGATGTTCATCACTCCCTCCGAACGGTTGAGTCGCCAGTTAATGGAATTGGGGTTTTCTGATTCGCTTCCTGGATCGCCATCATAAATGGCACTGTATAATACTAGATTGGGTTTTATTTTCCAGGACAGCACAGCAGCTAAAGTGGCAACAGGAAAAATGGAAGTAGGGACATTTACAGAAATATCGGGTTGGATACCGAAGGAACTGTTGACAAAAAAACTTCCAGCATCACTTACAGCAAAAACGGAATTTAGATCGTGTTGTCCCAACAGCACCGAGAGTTGTGGATTCAACTGATGTTCATACCAAAATTCGTAGAGACGGGAATGCGACTCAGCCTCAATATTGTTCGCTACTTGGAGGTCGCCCATGAGTGTGGAAAGAGAATTTCCATGGTTATTTAACAAATAAACAAAAAAACGTCCTCCTTTCCATAAGCATAAATTCTGTGTTTCCAATAGAAAAGTCAAGTCGATGTTCCCAAGGTAGGCACCCCCCCGATCCAAACCTCCAACTGCATTGTACGCAAGGTCTGCTGTGTACCCTCCTTCAAATTGAACTTTCTCCTGAGCGAGGGTACTATTCAATAAGAAAACTAGAAAGAAGCAGTGTAGCGCTATGCATTTGGTTGAAAGGAAGAGTGAATAGTTGAAAATCTTATTTTTTGGTTAACAAAAGTCTATAAAAATAACTAATGTACTCGCTAAGACAAGATAAATAGCGTTCAAAAAACTACTTTTACAAAGTGAATTTTTTAGCCCATGTATACTTATCGGGGAATAATACTGATTTGGCAATAGGTAACCTCATTGCAGATCGAATAAAAGGGAAAACTATAGAATGGCTTCCTTTGGAAATGCAGAAGGGTGTTTTACTCCACCGTGCCATTGATCAATTTACAGACCAACACCCCTTTTTCAAAGAGTGCGTAAGCTCCTTATTCCCAAAGTACCGTCACTACAGTAGGGTGATTGTGGACATATATTTTGATCATTTTTTGGCAGCGCATTGGGAGCAGTTTCACGAACTTCCACTTCAAGAGTTTTCACGTGCTTTTTACAAAAAACTCCAAAAAGCAAGTGCTCATTTTCCAGAACCGATTCAAAAATTTAGCACAGCTCTCATTCGCTACAATTGGTTTGCACACTACCAAACAGTTTCTGGACTGCGTATGATTTTGAAACAAATGGAGCAACGCACACGTTTTCCCTCAAATTTAGCCGCTTCAACTGAAGATTTAGTAGAAAAATATTCCTATTTTCAGGGTCATTTTTTCGAATTTATGAATGAGGTTATTGCCTTTACAAAAACAAACGATTTATGAAACTTTTATTTACAAAGAATTATTGCTATTTGATCTTCTGTTTGGTCCTATTTATCTCGGGTTGTACTCCACCCAAACCGATTAAAGGAGCGGTTGTCAGTGCGCGAGAAGAAGCCTCTGCCATAGGAGTAGCTATAATGAAACAAGGAGGAACCGCCTTTGACGCTATGATTGCCACAGATCTTGCCCTTACGGTTTGTTATCCCAATGCGGGAAACATCTCGGGCGGAGGATTTTTTATGTATCGCACCGCAGCTGGGGAAGTCGGGAGTTTAGATTACCGCGAAAAAGCACCATTAGGAGCTTCTGCAGATATGTATTTAGACAAAGAAGGAAACATTGTGCCAAATAAAAGTACACTTGGAGGTTTGGCCGTAGGAGTTCCGGGGACCGTTGCGGGGCTTGTTGCAATTCACAAAAAATTTGGAACCTTAGCTTGGGAAGACCTTGTACAACCCGCTATCGATCTTGCACGAGAGGGATACCTAGTTACTGAAAAACAACAACGCAGTTTTGAAAGTAAAAAAGAGACGTTCATTGCGCTAAATGGTCCTGACACCTTCTATGCTAAGGGATTTCAAGCGGGCGATCGGGTTCAAAATACCGCTTTGGCAGAAACTCTTGAGCGCATTGCCAAGTTTGGCAAGGCCGGCTTCTACGAAGGTCCTGTTGCGGATGATCTTGTAGAACGAGTTCGAGAAACGGGAGGCATCATTACCCACGAAGACCTCTTAGCTTATGAACCCGTATGGAGAGATCCCATTAACTTCCAATACAAGGAGTTAAACATCTACTCGATGGGTCCTCCTTCCAGCGGGGGAATCTGCCTTGGGCAAATACTAAAAATGATTGAACCTTATGATGTAGGTCAATACGAACACAATTCCGTGGAGGCTATGCAAGTCATTGTAGAGGCTGAACGTCGTTCGTATGCAGATCGGAGTTTGTATTTGGGAGACCCAGATTTTGTACAGGTTCCAAAAGACAGCCTTTTAGATGTCGCCTATTTAAACGAAAGAATGAATTCTTTTACATTTGAAAAAGCCACAAAATCAACAGATATCGCCCCTGGAACAATTCAATGGGAAGAAAGTGAAGAAACCACACACTATTCCATTGTAGATCCTATGGGGAATGCCGTAGCCGTCACCACGACAATTAATGGAAGTTACGGCTCCAAAGTGTTTGTAGAAAAAGGAGGTTACTTTCTCAATAACGAAATGGACGACTTTAGCAGTAAACCTGGAGTGCCCAATATGTTTGGGTTGATCGGAGGAAAAGCCAATGCGATTGCACCACAGAAACGTATGCTCAGCGCGATGACACCTACCCTAGTGGAACGCAATGGAAAATTAGCCATGGTGGTGGGGACCCCAGGAGGATCGACCATCATCACCTCTGTCTTACAAACGATTTTGAATGTTTATGAATTTGAGATGGATGTACAAAGCGCAGTATCAGCAGCCCGTTTCCACCATCAGTGGCTTCCAGATGTAGTGGTCTTTGAACCAGGACGCTTTGACCCTGCTTTAATAAAATCCCTGCAAGACAAGGCCTATAATATCAAAGAGGAGTACAGTCGAATCATAGGGCGTGTAGATGCCATTCAGATCTCTGATTCTGGAGAAATTACCACGGGAGCAGACCCCAGAGGAGACGATACCGCAGTTCCTCTTTTTTAACGTTAAGGGACGTATAAAGTGCTTTTAATATCTATTTTTGTAGGCTGATGCTATGAAAGAAAATACGGAAACCATACATATAGAAGGGGCACGAGTGCACAACCTGAAAAATATCCATTTGGATATTCCCAGAGATCAACTGGTGGTAATCACAGGACTCTCTGGGAGTGGTAAATCCTCACTGGCCTTTGATACTATTTATGCTGAAGGCCAACGCCGCTATATGGAGACGTTTTCTGCCTATGTGCGTCAGTTTTTGGGAACCATGGAACGCCCTGAAGTCGACAAAATCGACGGGCTCTCCCCCGTAATTGCAATCGAGCAAAAAACAACTTCCAAAAGCCCGCGTTCCACCGTGGGTACGATTACAGAGCTGTATGATTACATCCGTCTCTTGTATGCGCGAGTTGGAACGGCCTACAGTTATATTTCACAAGAAAAAATGGTCAGCTATACCGATTCCCAAATTCAAAAGCTGATTTGTGAAAAGTATTTAGGAAAGAAAATCACCTTACTAGCCCCTATCATCAAATCCAGAAAAGGGCATTATCGGGAGCTTTTTGACTCGCTTTCACGACAGGGGTTTTCAAAAGTTCGAGTCGACCAAAATGTAATTGACTTGCGACCCGGCATGAAAGTAGATCGTTATAAAACACATGATATAGAATTGGTCATTGATCGGTTTAGTGTAAAAGAGGATAAAGAATTCCTCAAGCGATTGGAAGCTTCCATGACTACGGCAATGCACTACGGTCAGGACATACTGATGATTCTCGATATGGAGGAATCTGCGGTACGCTACTTTAGTCGAAATTTAATGTGTCCTAGTTCTGGGATTTCCTATCCTGCTCCGGAGCCCAACACTTTTTCGTTCAATTCTCCGAAAGGCATGTGCCCCGACTGCAAGGGACTGGGGGTTCAACACAAAGTGAATTTAAAAAAACTGATCCCTGACGATACCCTATCCATCGCGAAAGGGGGATTGGCACCTTTGGGAACAAAAAAAAATAACTGGACCTACAAACAAATTGAAACCATAGCCACGTGCTATGATTTTTCACTTTCCGATCCCATCAGCGAAATTCCAAAACAAGCCCTAGAAGTACTCCTAAAGGGAAGTCGTGAAAAATTTGAAATCCCCTCTAAAACTTTAGGAATTACACGTTCCTACAAAATTGATTTTGAAGGTTTTGAAAATTACATTCAAAACGCCTATGAAGAAGCAGCCACTACAAGTATTAAAAGATGGGCAGATGGATTTATGGACAGTTATCAATGTTCAAATTGTAATGGATCTCGACTGAGAAAAGAAGCCTTACATTACAAAATTCGAGAGACTACCCTTGCGGATTTAGTTGCTATGGACTTAAAAGACCTTTATGATTGGACACAGCAATTGCCCGAATACTTGAATGAAAACGAAAAGAAAATTGCTACAGAAATCGTTAAAGAAATTTTAGTTCGTTTGCAGTTTCTTTTGGATGTGGGGCTCGAGTACCTACAACTTAATCGTTCCTCTAAATCCTTATCAGGAGGTGAGGCACAACGAATTCGACTAGCAACTCAAATTGGATCTCAGTTGGTGGGTGTGTTGTATATTTTGGATGAGCCCAGCATTGGTCTTCATCAGCGGGACAACAGTCGGCTGATTGATTCGCTTTCCTCGCTGAGGGATTTGGGAAATTCGGTCTTGGTGGTAGAACACGACAAAGACATGATGCTACGCGCAGACCACCTTATTGATATGGGTCCGCTAGCAGGAAAAAACGGAGGAGAAATTATTTCCCAGGGAACTCCAAAAGAAACCCTCGAAAAAGATACCTTAACCGCCAACTACCTCAATGGCAATTTGCAGATTGCGATACCCGAAAAAAGAAGAAAAGGGAATGGCAAAAAAATCAAACTCAAAGGATGCACTGGGAATAATTTGAAAAATGTTGACATTGCGATCCCTCTCGGCTTAATGATTGGAGTTACGGGTGTTTCAGGCAGTGGAAAATCAACCTTAATTAATGAAACCCTGTATCCCATACTGAACAGTCATGTCTATCGAGGGGTAAAAGTACCCATGCCGTATGACAGTATAAAGGGGTTAGAACATATCGATAAAGTTGTAGACATCAACCAAAGTCCTATTGGCAGAACACCGCGTAGTAATCCCGCTACCTATTGCGGTGTATTTAGTGAAATTCGAAACTTATTTACCCAAACACCCGAAGCGCAAATTCGGGGGTATAAACCTGGACGCTTTAGCTTCAATGTGGTAGGAGGTCGCTGTGAAACATGTCAAGGAGGAGGAATGAAAGTCATCGAAATGAACTTCCTGCCAGATGTATATGTAGAATGTGAAAGTTGTCAAGGAAAACGATTTAATCGCGAAACGTTGGAGATTCGATACAAAGGAAAGTCCATCGCAGATGTACTAAATATGTCCATAAATGAAGCCTGTCGCTTTTTTGAACCCATTCCAAAAATTTATAGAAAACTCAAAACTATACAAGATGTAGGATTGGGGTACATCAATCTGGGACAGTCTTCCACTACCCTCTCCGGTGGGGAAGCACAACGTATTAAACTCGCTACTGAGCTCTCTAAAAAAGACACAGGCAAAACCTTTTACATTTTAGATGAACCTACTACAGGGCTTCACTTTGAAGATATTCGTGTACTTTTGAATGTGCTAACTATTTTAGTGGACAAAGGCAATACTGTACTAATCATAGAACACAATCTGGATGTGATCAAACAAGTGGATTATATTTTTGATATGGGACCTGAAGGGGGACGCTACGGAGGTGAATTACTCTATGAAGGAACCCCCGAAGACCTTTTAAAATATAAAGAAAGTCACACTGCCCAGTTTTTGAAAAAAGAATTTGAAACGTCCTTAATACCCCAAAAAACATGAACGAATTACGCAAAAAAAATTGGAACGAAATCAAAACGAATGACTCATGGGCACTCTTTAAGATCATGAGTGAATTTGTCAATGGCTACGAAAAACTTAGTGCCATTGGTCCTTGTATTTCAATTTTTGGTTCCGCACGAACCCCTTCGGACCATCCTACCTATGAACTCACAGTTGCTATTGCAAAAGCAATTGCTTCCTCCGGGTATGGGATCATCAGTGGTGGGGGGCCTGGAATTATGGAAGCGGCCAACAAAGGTGCGAAGGAAGCCGGAGGTGTTTCGGTTGGATTGAACATCAGCCTCCCCATGGAACAAGATAGCAATCCGTTTATTGATCAAGACAAACTCATCGATTTTCAGTACTTTTTTGTCCGTAAAGTCATGTTTATCAAATACGCTCAGGGGTTTGTCGTTATGCCCGGAGGAGTCGGTACCTTAGATGAACTCTTTGAAGCTTTCACATTGATTCAAACGGAAAAAGTAATCAAATTCCCCATCATTCTGGTAGGACGTGACTATTGGAAAGGATTGATCGACTGGATCAAAGAAAAACTTTTGGGAGAACAAAACATCAGCCCGGAAGATTTGGACCTCTTTGAAGTGGTCGATACCGTGGAAGAGGTCATGGAATGTATAGAGCGGTTTTATACAAAAGACAACTTTAAACCTAATTTTTAGATGTCAAAGACTCCCTCTTTTTACTACTGTATTCTTTTGCTTGTTGCAACACTAGGTTGGAGTCAGACAGATTATACTATTGATGTACAATTGGATACGGAGAATGAATCTTTGATTGTTTCTCAAACCCTAACCTTTCAAAATCCAAGTGAACAGCCTCTTTCTAAAATCTACTTGAGTGATTGGGCAAATTCTTACCAAGGAACCCCCTCTCCGCTTGCAAATCATCTTGCCAATCAGTTCAATCGCAGCTTTTATTTGAGTGCTAAAAGTAAATTGGGATACACCCGAATCCAAGAACTCAAGTACAAACAAAAAGAAGTGACTTGGTCCCGACTGGAGGATCAATTGGATTTGATCCAGATCGATTTGGACAACCCGATTGCTCCAAAACAAGAAATCACACTAACGCTGCTCTATGTAGTTAAAATCCCGGACGACAAATTTACGGGGCTAGGAATCAATGCCAACGAACGCTACTTTCTCAGAGACTTTTTTATTAGCCTGACTCCCTTTCGAGAGAACAACTGGCTTTTACACAGTAATTTGGGATTGAGAGACAACAGCCACTTGTCTTCCAATTATTCTGTAAATTGGACCTATCCCGACACCTACTATTTGGCAAGTAATCTAAAGCAGATCTCAAACTCAAGCAGCCCATCAGACGGTCTCAACATCTCACAATGGAAAGGATTCCACGTCTCCAGTCCTGATTTTATTTTCAATACAGAAAATGAATATGAAACCTTTACTTTAAGGGATGGATTTACTATCGTGACAGATATTTTACCCAGTAAAAACAGTGAGGTAAACCTCAAAGCGTCTCTTGAAAAAATACATCAATTTGTCAGATCCTTTTTACTTCCTTTAGATCAAAAAAAACTACTGGTTTTAAGGAAAGACTACGCTAAAAATCCTTTGTTTGGTATCACCGAAGCCCTTTCTTTTTTAAATCCTTTTAGCGATGCTTTTATATATGAAACAAAATTTATCAAGGCCTATCTAGCCACTTATATACACGAGTTGTTTCGTATCGACAAGCGGAAAGATCATTGGATTCCTGGTGGAATTCAAACCTACGTCATTATGAAATACGTGGAAACATTTTATCCGGATAGTAAATTCCTTGGGGCGCTGAATGAATTTAAATTTTTAGGAATTCGTCCCTTTAAAGGATACAGTGCTGCTCAAATTGGCTTTATCGAAAGTTTTTCTTTTATTTATGAGTGGGCAGAACACGGCAATCGGCAACAGTCCGATACCTTAGGAAGAGAACAACTTACAAAATCCAATGAACTCTTAAATTCACCCTATCATGTAGGTTCGGGTTTGTTTTATTTAGATCAATATTTAGGTAAAAACATTCTTTCTGAGGGAATTTATGAATTTTCTAAAACTAGAGGTCAGCAGTCCTTTGAAACAATTTTAAAAGAAAAAAGCAATGAAAATCTGGATTGGTTTTTTGAAAATTACCTTTCCGATCGGGAAGCATTCGACCTGTACATCAAAAACATCCTCAGGAACAAACAATCCCTTTTTGTCACCATCAGTGAAAAGAACAATAAATCGGTGCCTTTTAAATTGGATTTGGTCAAAGACGACAGTCTAGTAAAAGAACAATGGATTCACCATAAAGGAAAAGATACCATCATCCAACTAAAAAGAGAGGATATTGATTTTTTAGCGATTAATTCCAATCGTTTTTTACCTGAAAAAAACCGACTTAATAACTGGAAATACCTCAAATCCTACACTGGATTTAAACCGTTAAAATTTACGTTTTATGGGGACAGTGAAAATTTGAAACGCAATCAGATTTTTTATCATCCCATATCCGATTTCAATGTCTATGATGGGTTTACGGGAGGGATGCGAATTTATAACACTCGGGTAAAAAATCAGCCTTTTGAGTTGGACTTACACCCACAGTACTCGTTCAAGGAAAATGACTTTGTCGGCTTTTTTAGAACCCGCTACCGCTTTATCAACCACAAAAGTAAAAACTACCTCAATCAAGCCTTTATCACAGGAAAAAGCTACCACTACAATACCAATCTACGCTATACTTCCATTCAACCTTCTTTTTCCATGTACTTTAGGCCTTTGGATTTAAGATCCAATAAAAGACAATTGTTAAATATTTCCTGGTACAATGTCTTTCGCGACCGAGATCCTGAGGTCGAAGTCAATCCCGACTACAGTGTGGTCAGCTTACTCCACGCCTATAATAATGAAGATGCGGTCAATAAGTTTTCTACGAGTTCCAATCTTGAAGTGGCTAACAAATTTGGAAAAATCCACTTCACCAGTCGCTATCGAAAACTCTTTCCCAGTGGTCGTTATTTTGCCCTTCGGCTCTTTGCTGGAAAATTTCTCTGGAACAACACCACAGAAAAAGACAAACAGTTTTTTGATTTTAATCTAAACCGTTCCCCCGATTATCTTTTTCGATATGACTATTTGGGCCGTTCGGATGAAAGTGGGATTTGGAGCCAACAATTTGTACCCGCAGAAGGCGGGTTTAAATCCTTTTTTGAAGAATCCTCGGCCAACAACTATATGGCTTCGTTGAATGCATCGATTGGGATCTGGAAATGGATCGAATTTTATGGAGATATCGGAGCCCTAAAAAACATCCATCGAAGTGCAGTAGGCTATTTCGACTCGGGAATTAAATTCAATCTCGTTCCCGACTATTTTGAAATCTTTTTCCCCTTGTACTCTTCCAATGGTTTTGAACCGACTCAAGCCCGCTATGCTACAAAAATCCGTTTCATCTTTTCTCCTCGTCTAAGTACTCTCAGTAGTTTATTTACCCGTAAATGGTTTTAAACGAATGTTTTAGACCGTTCTTACTCTAGCACAGCTGGACCCCTTCAGCAGATGTTCATTTTTTTGTATTTTTGCAACGAATTATGAACTCACGAAACCAAGAAGAACAAGACCTCAAAATATCTTTTAATGCTTTTAAAGAGCAGGTCCTTTCGGATTATAAAATTGCTGTAACCAGTAGAGAATGTAGTGTCCTAGGACGACGTGAAGTGTTCTCAGGAAAGGGGAAATTCGGAATTTTTGGTGATGGAAAAGAAGTGCCGCAACTGGCCATGAATCATTTTTTTAAAAATGGAGATTTCCGGTCGGGGTATTACAGAGACCAAACGCTTTTAATGGCTCAAGGGCAGCTGAGTGTTTCAAATATCTTTTCAGCTTTGTATGCAGATTTAGATCTGGATCGTGAACCCATGTCAGGGGGACGACAAATGGGAGGGCATTTTATGACTCCCAGCAGAGACGAATCCGGAGAATGGCTCAATCTGATGAATCTCAAAAATCACAGTGGAGACATCTCCCCTACCGGTTCACAAATGCCACGCCTACTGGGTTTGGCACAAGCTTCAAAAATATATCGGAATCACAAAACGAAAAACGCGGACAACTTCTCTGACAATGGCAATGAAATTGCATGGGGAACAATTGGTAATGCGAGTACGAGTGAAGGCATGTTTTTTGAAGCCATCAATGCCGCCGGTGTACTTCAAGTGCCAATGGTGATCAGTGTTTGGGATGATGGGTACGGGATTTCAGTATCCAACAAGGACCAAACTACAAAACAAAGCATCTCAGAAGCACTTAAAGGATTTCAACGTACCGAAAACAAAGACGGTTTTGAGATCCTAACGGTCAAAGGGTGGGATTATCTCGCGCTAATCGAAACCTATGCCTATGCTTCGAAAATTGCAAGAAGTGAGCATGTTCCTGTCTTGATTCACGTTACGGAACTTACCCAACCTTTGGGTCACTCCTCCTCAGGCTCGCACGAGCGTTATAAATCCAAAGCGCGTTTGACTTGGGAAAAGGAATACGATTGTAATCTAAAAATGCGGGAATGGATCATCCAAGAAGGACTGGCAACAGAAACGGAATTGGAGAACCTAGAAAACAAAATCATCAGTGAAGTCCGAACCCAACGCCGTGAGGCCTGGAACGCCTACCAAGCTCCAATTCTTAAAGAGAAAGAAAAGCTTATCGCTTTTGAATCTGCTCTTAAATCTGAAACACATAACGATCCCAAAGTTCAGTTAATTTACTCCCAACTAGAACAAAACGAGGAATTGGGATACAAAGACCTTATTTCCGCAGGACGAAAAATCAACTTGTTGCTGGCAAAACACCCTCAAGCAAGTGTGAGCGCTTTTAAAACTTGGTATAAAACGCTTTATAGTTCCCTTACCTCAAGAATATCATCAAAACTCTATACCGTTTCTAAAGAAGAGTTAGTGGCCTTTGAAAGCACTCCCCCCCTGTACAACACCGACAATGCCCCAGTAGATGGTCGTATTATCATCCGTGATAATTTTGATGCTCTTTTTAAAAAGTACGACACCTTACTCATGTTTGGGGAAGATGTCGGAAAAATTGGAGACGTCAACCAAGGAATGGAAGGTCTTCAGAAAAAGTTTGGTGAAGTTCGAGTTTCCGATACTGGAATCCGAGAAGCAACCATTGCAGGTCAAGGTATTGGACTGGCTCTTAGAGGATTGCGACCAATTGCCGAAATTCAATATTTAGATTACATCTTGTATTGCTTACAAATTTTAAGCGATGATTTGGCTACGATGAGTTTCCGAACGTCAGGGCGGCAAATCGCACCGTTAACCATTCGCACCCGAGGACACCGCCTCGAGGGGATTTGGCATTCGGGATCTCCTATGGGAGGATTGATCCATTTGCTCAGAGGAATCCATATACTCACGCCTAGGAATATGACCCAAGCCGCAGGGTTTTACAATACTCTTATGCAAATCGAACAACCGGCACTTGTCATTGAATCGTTAAACGGATATCGGATCAAAGAAAACCCTCCGATCAATCTCGGAGAATTTACTATACCATTAGGGAAAATAGAAGTTCTCAGTACTGGGGAGGATGTAACGGTAGTCTCGTATGGATCGACATTGAGAATCGTTGAAGCTACCGCCAAAAGACTATTGCAAGAAGGTATTTCAATCGAAGTGATTGACATTCAAAGTTTGATTCCATTTGATCTAAACGAAGAAATCAAGCAAAGCATTGCAAAAACCAATCGGGTGCTGATCGTAGATGAGGATGTTCCTGGAGGAGCCTCTTCTTATATCATGCAACAGTTAATTGAAAAACAAAACATCTTTACGCTACTGGATGTTGCGCCCAAATTAGTATCTGCCAAAGCCCACCGTCCTGCTTATGGTGGCGATGGAGATTATTTTTCCAAGCCTTCCGAAGATGACGTTTTTGAGGCGGTGTATACCATCATGAACGAATCCAACCCACAGAAATTTCCACTTTAAGTCATTCAGTTTATAGCGAAAACAGTTTGAGAAGAAGTTCTTCCAATATCTCTTTAGAACCTTGATTTACCGCATTCACCCCCTTGCTTTTTAAATCGGCTTGGGTAATGCATTCCATGGCTTGGATCAGTTGACGCATAGAAAATCGACGGGCAGCAGCTTCATACTCTTTGATAAAATAGGGGCTAATTCCTAATTTTTTTGGATCGCTACCAACTCCTTTCAGAACGAGTAGCTTTTGAAAATAAGAATGTAGGGTAGCCAAAGTTAGCACCAAGGGGTGTTCCTTTGGATTTCGATTTAAGTACTGAATAATTTGAAAAGCTTTTGAAAACTGTCCCAGACCGATGGCTTTTTGCAATTCAAAACTATTGAATTCTCGACTGATTCCAATGTGTTTTTCAATGTGCTCCCGACCCACCGTTTCCCCCTGAGAAACCACGAGCTTTAATTTTTTTAATTCACTTTCCAACCGACTTAAATTGGCTCCAATGTAGACAGCGAGGAGTTCGACGGCTACTGGATCCATTTGAAGTTTCAGGTTGCGCGCTTGTTCACTAATCCAAGGTACAAGTTGATTGTCATACAAGGGTTTTACCGTGAGTACAGTTCCTGATTTTTCAACAGCTTTATACAATTTTTTCCTTTTGTCAAAAGCTTTGTTTTTATAACAAAGCACCACAACGGATTGAGGCATTGGGTTTTCAGCATAGGCAGCCAGAAGATCGAATTGAGAAACATGCATAAATTGGGCTTCTTTAACTACTACGACATTGTAATTTGACAGCATCGGATAGCGTTTGGCAGTTTCAACAATTTCAGAAGCTTGTGCTTCTTTTCCGTAAAAAAGGGTATAATCAAAATCGCTAGAGGCCTTATTGACAAGCTTGTTTGTCAAGGCCTTAAGAATAGCATCGATATAAAAAGACTCGTTTCCTGACAGCAAATAAAATGGCGAAAACTCCTCTTTTTGAATCTTGGAAAGTAGCGTGAAGAACGCTTGCATTTTAAAAATTTATTGCACTTTTACAGCATGGAGCAACTCAATTTTCCACACTATACTATGAACCTCAAAAATAGGGAAAATAAACCCTATATCTTTGATCGCGTTCGTAAAAAATGGCTCCTCTGTACTCCCGAAGAGTGGGTACGTGTTCATGTTGTCTCTTACCTGATTGAGACCAAGGGCTATCCCGCCTCGTGGATGCGTGTAGAACAGGAACTGCGTGTTTTTGGCACCCGAAAGCGCTTTGATTTGGTAGTTGTCGATGCTGCGATGAAATCGCATATTTTGGTAGAATGCAAAGCCCCTTCAATTCCGATCAATCAAAAAACCTTTGACCAAATTACGCGCTACAATTTGGAATTACAATGTCCCTATTTAATGGTAAGCAATGGGCTGAATCACTATTTTTGTAAAATGAACTTCGAGGAAAACAGTCTCACCTGGATTGAGGAACTTCCCAATTACAGCAGTATTTCATGAAACCGATTGCTTTAGTTGTATTGAATTATAATGGCATCACACTGCTGCAAAAGTTTATCAATGATCTCATTGTAAACAGTCCTGAGGCTGATGTCGTCTTAATAGACAATCACTCTAGTGACGGCTCTGCTCACTGGTTTAAATCGAACTATCCTGATCATCAGTGTATTGAATTGGATAAAAATTATGGCTATGCTGGGGGGTATAATGAAGGGCTGCGACAAGTAAAACATTCGCTTTATGGCTTGCTGAATTCAGACTTATGGGTTCCATCACTATGGCTTCCTCCCCTCCTTGAGCAATTTAAACTTCATGAAGAAGTCGCCATTCTACAACCCCATATTTTAGATTTTAAAAAACAATATTATTTTGAATATGCTGGTGCAGCAGGGGGGTACATCGATCAGTACGGATTTCCGTTTTGTAGAGGAAGAATTCTTCAAAGAGTAGAAAAAGACACGGGTCAATACGACCAAACGCGTGCTGTTTTTTGGGCCAGTGGTGCCTGCTTTTTGATTCGCAGCGAGGTGTTTTGGAAGCTGGGCGGCTTTGATTCCGACTTTTTTGCTCATCAGGAAGAAATTGATTTGTGCTGGCGCGCGTACAATAACGGCTATAAAGTACAATCTGTTGGAAGCTCGAAAGTTTACCATATCGGAGGGGCTACACTGGCTCCATCGGTTCAAAAAGTGTATTTAAATCACAGAAACTCGTTGTATATGCTTGCCAAAAACCTTCCAAAGCACAAACGACTTTCTATTCTCTTCACCAGACTCCTTCTCGATGGATTCATAGGATTGGGCTATTTTTTTCAATTAAAGTTTTTACACCTCTGGGCAATAATCCGCGCTCATTTTGCGTTTTATCAATCATTCAAACGCATGGTAAATAAAAGTACTCGTCAGCCCCAAAGGACAGATTACTTCTTCACCGTTTCTATTTTGCTAAATTATTTTTTGCGGAGAAGATTATATTTCAGCGATTTGGATAAAAAATTTAAATAAATTCATTTAATTTGTAACTATTAAAAACTTAATCAAATTCACTATGAAAAAAGCAGTCGCTTTACTGGTATCGGGAGTATTATTAGCTTCTTGTGTATCACAAAAAAAATTCACAGAACTAGAAGAATTACAACAAAACACTAAAAACCTTTTGGACTCTACTTCGGTTCAGTTGAACTCGTGTAACGAAGAAAAAGAAGCAGCTCTTGCTCAACTCGCTACTCTAATAGAACAAAATAGATTCTTAACAGTAAATAATCAAGATTTAATTAACAACATTGGAAATCTTACCACTCTTTCAAAAAAAGGTGCAGACAACTTAGAGCGTTCTCTTGAAAGCATGAAGGAAAAAGACATTCGAATCCAACGCATGCAAGATGCCGTAACAAAAAAGGATTCTGTAACCCTTGCTTTAGTTACCAGCTTAAAAGGTGTGTTAGGAAATATGAGTGATGACGACATTGAAATCAATGTAGAAAAAGGGGTCGTCTATGTTTCTATTTCAGACAAGCTTTTATTTAGAAGCGGAAGCTACACGGTAACAAGCCGTGCTAAAGAAGTCCTTGGAAAAGTTGCTAAGGTAGTAAATGACAAGCCAGAACTCGAGTTTATGGTGGAAGGTCATACCGATAATGTGCCAATTAAAAAAGACGGAATTCAGGACAACTGGGATCTTTCTGTGATGCGTGCTACTGCTGTAGTTCGAATCTTGGAAAATGACTTCGATGTAGCGCCTTCCCGTATGACTGCTGCGGGTCGTAGTTATTACCTCCCTGTTGCGGACAATGATACGGCTGCCAACCGTGCAAAAAACAGACGAACACGCATCGTCGTACTTCCAAAATTGGATCAGTTTTACGATCTAATTGATAAAGGAATGTCTGCTGCAAAATAATTCTGCATTTACACAAATTTTAAAAGGGTTACCAGCGGTAGCCCTTTTTTGTTTTACATTCATTTAAAATACCTTTCAAAAGAAAAAAGTAGCCCTGAAACTGTATTTTTGTAGCATGGGAATTCAACACAACATAACAGAATTAAAATCGAGCCTTCCACCAGAAGTATCACTCGTTGCAGTATCTAAGACCAAACCGGTAAGTGACCTTCTAGAAGCTTATCAAGCAGGGCAACGCATTTTTGGTGAAAATAAAATTCAAGAAATGGTTTCCAAATGGGAACAACTGCCCAAAGACATTCAATGGCATATGATCGGCCATGTGCAAACCAACAAAGTGAAATATATGGCTCCTTTTGTTCATACCATTCACGCTGTAGATCGTATTAAGCTTTTAAAAGAAATTCAAAAACAAGCGGAAAAAAACGAACGAATTATTAACTGTCTCATCCAAATTCGAATTGCCGAAGAAGATACCAAGTTTGGTTTGGCAGCGTCTGAATTGGACGCAATGTTAGAAGCCGCTGCTTCGTGTAGCCATGTTAAAATTAAAGGGTTGATGGGTATGGCAACTTTTACTTCGGATACAGATCAAATCCAAACAGAATTTCAAAAACTTGCGCAACTTTATCAAAAAAACTCTGAATTTGAAGTCCTATCTATGGGAATGAGTGGGGATTACCCGATTGCAATTGAAGCGGGTTCCAACATGATCCGGGTGGGAAGTAAGCTCTTTGGAGAACGGAATTACTAAGTATGTACGCTATACTGGATATCGAAACTACGGGAGGAAATTACGATGAAGAGGGTATTACTGAAATCGCAATTTATCGCTATGATGGAGAGCAAGTTACGGATCAATTTAGCAGCCTAGTCAACCCTCAAATAAGCATCCAACCCTTTGTTGTAAAACTGACTGGGATCAATGAAAACATGCTGAAAAATGCCCCCAAATTCTATGAAGTAGCCAAACGTATTGTCCAAATCACAGAGGACTGTGTACTGGTGGCGCATAATGCAGCATTTGATTATCGGATTCTACAAACCGAGTTTCGACGCTTGGGCTTTCCGTTTGATCGCAAAACCCTGTGTACCGTAAATCTTTCCCAAGTCTTGTTGCCAGAACAGCCTTCGTTTAGTCTGGGTAAATTGGTTCGCAATTTAGGAATTCCTTTTGCAGATCAACACCGGGCACATGGTGATGCAAAAGTCACTTTAAAGCTTTTTGAGCTACTTTTAGAAAAGGATACCCAAAAACAAATTGTCAAGGAACACATTCAACATTTAAATCCCAACAAAGCCCCAGCGCAATTTCTAAAAATCATCGATAAATTGCCCTCAGAAATGGGTGTGTATTACATCCACAACAAGGCCAATGAAATTGTTTACATCGGGAAAAGCAACAACATCAAAAAGCGGATTTTAAGCCATTTGACAGGAAAACAGAAAAAAGCGCTAGCGATTCAAAAAGAGGTGACCCAGGTCACGTATTCCCTCACTGGAGGAGAACTGGTCACCCTACTGAAAGAACAAAACGAAATCAAAATCAATGCCCCTGCATACAATCGCGCAATGAAGTTTCGCATTTTTCCTATGGGTGTCCGTATTGATTCTTCAGAGTCATACCCAAAACTCATCGTGGAACAAATCCAAAAAGACCAAGACTATCTCAGTGTTTACAAAAATAAAAAAGCAGCAAAGGCTGCCGTTTTCAGGTGGATGGATCATTTTGGGATCTGCATGCAAAAAACAAGTATGATGAGCGCAGAGAGAGCTTGTTTTAATTATACCCTTAAAAAGTGTGACGGGGCTTGTGTGGGTGAGGAAAGTCCCAAAGCCTATGCTCACAAAATAGCTGCTTTAATCGATTCATTTTCCTACCCGCACTCCGATTTTCTGATTTTGGAAAAAGGGAGAAAAAACGGTGAATCTGCATTTGTTTATATAAGTGAAACCCAATTTCGAGGATATGGTTACTTTGAATTGAATCATCAGATCAAAACAAAAAAACAGATTGAATCACGTTTGATTGCCATACAAGACAACCCAGACACGCAAAAATTAATTCACAGCTTTTTAACTCGGAAAAAATATATTAAGTTAATACCTTTGCCAAACTAAAATCTAAAAACATCCTAAATCGCAACGCAATCCAGTTTTGAGGAACGCCCAATGAAAAAGTGGCAACATCGTTTACATAGCATTATCTATGAAGCAGATACCCCTGCGGGAAAATTGTTTGATGTACTACTTTTGGTCACTATCTTGCTCAGTGTATTATTTGTTGCCCTAGAGAGTGTCACTTACATCGATGCTAACTTTGGGGTCTTTTTGAATACTGCAGAGTGGGTGGTTACAATATTGTTTACCTTAGAGTATATCATGAGAATAATCTGTGTACAGCGACCGTGGAACTACATCCGTAGTTTTTATGGTATTGTAGATTTAATTTCCATACTCCCGAAATATATTTCTTTGCTAATTGTAGGAACTCAAAGTCTGGTTGCTTTAAAAGCCTTGCGATTATTGCGTGTCTTTCGGATTCTTAAACTCACGCACTACATTGGAGAATCTAATAATTTACTAAAGGCCTTACGAGCCAGTAGTGCCAAAATCCTAGTCTTTATCTTTGGAGTTGTAATACTGTGTATAATTTTTGGCACGTTGATGTATTTAATAGAAAGTGATTCTAGTGGATTTACCAGTATTCCCAGGAGCATTTATTGGTGTATCGTTACCCTGACCACCGTGGGTTATGGTGATATTGCACCACAAACGCCTTTAGGTCAATTTTTGGCTTCCCTTATCATGATTTTAGGATATGGTATTATCGCTGTACCTACGGGAATTGTTACCGCCGAAATGACCAAAAAATCTAAAGTGGACACCAATACGCAAGTATGTCCCTACTGTATGCAAACCGAACATAAAGAAAATTCAATTCATTGCCACCAATGTGGAAAACCCTTAAACGATGTCGAATAAAACACTTATCTATATTGCTGGTCCTACGGGTGTCGGGAAAACAGAACTTAGCATAAACCTCGCTAAAAAATTTAACACTGAAATTGTTTCGTGTGACTCGCGCCAATTCTATAAAGAAATGCAAATTGGTACTGCGGTACCTACAGCTGTAGAACTTTCCGAAGTACCCCACCATTTTATTCAACACAAATCCGTTGAAGATGTTTATACGGTTGGAGATTTTGAGAAAGAAGCCATTGAAAAACTAGAAGAGCTCTTTAAAACCCAAGATACCCTCATAATGGTGGGAGGCTCAGGAATGTATGCCGATGCCATAATGTTTGGTATGGATGAATTTCCAGAAGTCCCTGCAGAGGTTCGAAAGCAAATTAATCTATTTTACCAAACCCATGGATTAAAAGCATTACAACAACTTTTATTGGAAAAAGATCCCAAGTATTACAGCAGAGTCGATATAAACAATCCCATCCGTCTGTTGCGTGCATTAGAAGTTTGTATTGCCTCAGACCAGCCCTATTCCTCATTTTTAGGAAAATCGGGACTCGAACGGAATTTTGTTTCAAAAATGATCGTACTCCACAGTCCTAGAACTGTTCTTTATGAAAAAATAAACTCCCGCGTAGATGCTATGATGGCTGCAGGTCTAGAAGCAGAGGCGAAAGATCTCCTTCCCTACCGAGATTTAGCTTCCTTAAAAACAGTAGGCTACAAAGAACTGTTTCCCTATTTCGACGGCAAAACAAGCCTAGAAGAGGCAGTAAATGAAATCAAAAAGAACAGTAGACGTTACGCCAAAAGACAAATTACCTGGTTTAAAAAGTACGACAATACACTTTGTTTTCCTTCAAATACACCAATACAAGAAGTAGTTGAACTATTAACAGAAGAATAATGTTTTAATCATATCGCTTTACCCCAAGATTCCTCCCATGGCACGCATCCCATTTTTCCTACTAGTACTCTTTGTAATTTACTCCTGTTCAAAAGCGGAAACCACTGTAACGCCAGACGCTACTTCGCCCCCTGATGAAATGCAAACCGAAGCGGTCTCTGCCTATTTGGTAACTGCAGAACCCGCTGTCTCCCATACAGCCGCTCTCTTGACATCTATTTTAGGTTTAGTTGCTACCGATGAAGACTTCAATCTTCAAGAAATCATTAGACATAAGATCATTTACAATACATTAGATTCTGAAAACAATCCCATTTAAGCCTCAGGGGTTCTATTTTTGCCCACTGAAAACACTGAATTAAGAGGTATTGTTTCGTTACAGCACAGCACCTTACAATCCGATGCAATGGCACCCTCCAATAGTAGCATAGGGATAAATGAATATACTGTAGGTGCCTTTTTTGCTGCAATTGGATATTTGACGGTACTTTCTGACCATATCGGTTATGGAACTACGCGAGAATCAAGACATGCATACGAAGTCAAAAGCGCCTATACTACCGTTCCCTATGACTTACTCCTAGCAAGTAAAGACTTTTTGAATGAAAATGAGATTGACCATCCTGAGTCACTGTATCTTGTAGGCTATTCCAACGGAGCTTTTGCTTCCCTCGCATTACACCAATACATAGAAAGTCAAAATGACTTTCAGGTTACGACAACATTTGCGGGCGCGGGTGCCTATGATAAAAATCGTTTTGCTAAAGGTTTATTATCTCAAGATCAAGACTTGAACTTCATGGGGACCTATTTGTGGGTTTTAGATGTGTACAATTCCATTTATCCCAGTTTAAATCGCAGCTGGGATACCTATCTACAAGAACCCTATGCAACACGACTAGCGGCTCTTGGTGACATTCGCGCTGCAGTCCCTAATTATATCGGATACGGCAACTCTAGCCAACACTGGCACCCCTTTGAACACAAAGCTACGCTGGCAAAAAATAGTTATGATATGTATTTAGCAAGTAAAGAATACTTAACCCAACAAAAGATTAAAACAAATTCAAAATTCTATCTGACAGGCTGTTCTGAGGGAGAAATCGCAACCCTTGGAGTACAGCGATTTTTAGAAGAACAAACAACAATAAATGTTACCAAAACGATAGTGGGTAACGGTGTCTTTGCAAAAGTAATATGGGCAAAACAACTTCTTTCCGGTTCTCAAAACCCTGAAAAAATTCGATATTTTGCTCGCATGGTTCACAGTTACAATATAATTTATCCAGAACTTGACCGACCCTGGAATTATTATTTTAATGATGCCTTTATGGATTTAGAGTCCAATATTGATCATGTCATGGAACTTCCTCAAATGGTAGATCATCCTGAAGCTCTTTTTACCCCGTTGTTTATTAAGGGGGTTTTAGATGAAAGCGATACTACCTTTCTAAGGGTACTGATGGAAAATCAAATTGAGCGATGGCCTACCCAGGCTTTCATCTATTTTTTCAGAGCCTCGGAAGATAAAATATGGAACTCCACGCAAACCCATCTTGCGGCACAAGCCATTGAAAATAAGGGAGTAACTGTAAAACAAAAGGTCTTTATCGGAGAAGACCACAAAAGTATGATAGGCCCGTTTGTGGAGCAAGTTTTAAAACAGGTCTATTACGAGTAGGCCTTCTTGAGATACTCCTCTATATTGGTTTGGATTCGCTCTGAAATGGCATCCGAAGAAGCTTTGACAAAAGTTTCTCCAGTAATGTTTTCATACAATTCAATATAGCGATCAGAGATGGATTGTATGCGGTCCTCCTTCATCTCGGGAAGTGATTGTCCATCCAAACCTTGAAATCCTTCATTGATAAGCCATTGTCTGACAAACTCTTTAGAAAGTTGTTTTTGTGAGCGTCCTTTTTGCTGACGTTCCTCATACCCCTCTTGGTAAAAATACCGAGAAGAATCAGGCGTATGAATTTCATCTATCAATATGATCTCACCAGACTTTGTTTTTCCAAACTCGTATTTGGTATCGACCAATATCAAGCCTTGCTTTTTTGCGATTTCGGTCCCTCGATCAAAAAGCTGCCGGGTATATTTTTCAAGCACCTTATAATCGGCTTCACTTACTATGCCCTTTGCTACAATATCTTCTTGAGAAATGTCCTCGTCATGTCCCTCTTCAGCTTTAGTAGCAGGAGTAATGATAGGGGTTTCAAATTTGTCATTTTCTTTCATACCCTCGGGAAGCGAAACTCCACAAAGTGTTCGCAACCCCTTTTTATAAGTCCGGGCGGCATGTCCTGCCAAATAGCCACGAATCACCATTTCAATTTTGAAAGGGGTACATGATTTTCCAATCGAAACATTGGGATCTGGGCTTGCAATCAACCAATTTGGAACAATATCCTCCGTGGCCTCTAACATTTTTGTTGCAATTTGATTTAAAATCTGGCCCTTGAACGGGATACCCTTTGGCAAAACCACATCAAAAGCCGAAAGACGATCTGTAGCTACCAAAATCAAAAGATCATTATCTAGCAGATACACCTCCCGAACTTTGCCTGTGTACTTGGATTGTAATCCCTCCAATTTCAGATCAGTATGCAGTATTGTACTTGCCGTCATCAGTTGTCGTGTTCTATAGTTTTATATGCGTCAATAATCTTTTTGACAAGAGGATGTCGAATTACATCTTTATCATCAAGATAAATAATCCCAATACCCTTTGCATTTTTTAAAATCAAAAGTGCTTCTTTTAAACCAGAAATCATTCGCCTGGGAAGATCGATTTGCCCTGGATCTCCTGTAATCATAAATTTGGCATTTTTCCCCATCCGAGTCAGAAACATTTTCATCTGAGAATGGGTAGAGTTTTGTGCCTCGTCCAAAATCACAAAGGCGTTATCCAGGGTACGTCCCCGCATAAAAGCTAAGGGTGCGATCTGAATAATTCCTTTTTCAATGTGACTTTTCAAGGTTTCGCTGGGGATCATATCGCGAAGAGCATCGTAGAGCGGTTGCATATAGGGGTCTAATTTTTCATTGAGATCACCCGGCAGAAAACCCAAATTTTCTCCTGCTTCCACAGCGGGACGTGTCAATACAATTCGTTTGACCTGCTTTTCCTTAAGGGCTTTTACGGCTAGGGCAACACCCGTATAGGTTTTTCCTGTACCCGCTGGTCCAATGGCAAAAACCATGTCGTTTCCGTTCATGGACTCTACCAGATGCTTTTGATTAAATGTTTTTGCTTTGATGATTCTTCCACCTACTCCGTGAAGGATCGTAGTTTCAGTTCCTCCGTTTAAAGCGACATTTTCTTGCTCCCCAGCCATTACTATACGATCGATAATTTCATCGTTTAAGATGTTGTATTTACCGTAGTGCGCAATAAGCATGTCAGTTCGCTTGGAGAATTCTTGTAAGATATTCTCTTCTCCATAGGCCTTTAACGTATTCCCACGAGCCACGATTTTGATTTTTGGAAAGTAAGTGCGCAGCCTTGCAATATTGGAATTCTGATTCCCAAAAAATTCTTGAGGATTTACCTCAGTCAAATCAATTTTTATTTCATTCAAAGGCTACAAGTTTAAAATGGTTTATTTTTGCTAAAGAGCACTAAACTGCTCATAAAAATAGCTAATTTTAACGTAAACAATTCAATAAATTACACTTTATGGCCATCGTAACTTTAACGACTGATTTTGGGCATAAAGATTATTCTGTATCCGTTATTAAAGGAGCTCTTTTACAGCAACTACCGGACCTTACGATTGTGGATATTTCGCATCAGATAAGTCCTTACAACGTCTCTGAAACAGCCTATATACTAAAAAATGCCTTTCGTGCTTTTCCTGAGGGAAGTATCCATATCATTGGGGTAGAGTCCGAATGGACTCCAGAAAATATCCATTTGGCCATGGAGTATGAAGGTCATTACTTTATTTGCGCAGACAATGGGATTCTATCCATGATTAAAGAAGATGTAAAAGCCACAAAATTAGTTGAGATTACCATTCATCAAAACGTGGTGCGTTCGTTTCCAGTCTTGGATATTTTTATTCATGTCGCTGCTCATCTTGTTCGAAAAGGAGCCCTAGAAGTCATCGGAAAACCAATATCTCAAATTAAAGAGTTGACCAATATCAAACCCGTTATTCATCCCGAAGGAAATCAAATTCTAGGAAGTGTGATCTATATTGACAACTATGGAAATTTAATTACCAATATCAAAAAAACCCTTTTTCACGAAATTGGAAAATCGAGAAGTTTTACCATTTTTGCACGTTCTGTAAAATTTAAAACAGTGTACAAAGGCTACGGTGACGCAATCGATTTTGAATTACCCGAATCAAAGCGAGAAGAAGATGGTAAAAAACTAGCTTTATTCAATTCTGCTGGGCACCTGGAGCTAGCTGTATACAAAAGCAATCCACTGACAGTGGGCAGTGCGGGATCTCTTTTTGGATTGGATTACCGCGATCCCGTAACAATTCAATTCGACTAATATGTGGAGCATCGCAAAGAGAGAATTATATTTTTATTTCAGCCACCTAACAGGCTATTTGGTTCTGGGAAGCTACTTACTTATCAATACTTTACTCCTGTGGTTTTTTGACACCCCCTATCAATTACTCAACTCTGGTTTTGGTGATCTCGCGCCCTTTTTTGAAATCAGTCCTTGGCTCTTACTGCTCTTGATCCCTGCCCTGAGTATGCGCAGTTTTTCTGAAGAACGCGCTTCGGGAACCTTAGAACTTTTACTAACCAAACCCCTCCGTCCCCTCGAAATTTATGGAGGTAAGTTTTTAGGAATTACTCTGATTCTTTTGATCGCCTTAGTCCCTACCACCCTAAACTTAGCCGCTTTAAACGCACTGATCACTCCTCAGTCGGAATTGGATTGGGGAAGTTTCATCACCTCGTACCTCGCCTTGTTTCTGGTCGGACTTATTTTCTTAACCTTGAGTCTGTGCAGTTCCTTGTGGTTTCGAAATCAGGTCACTTCTTTTTTGGTAGCGGTACTGCTTTGTTTTACTCAATTCTTTGTTTGGGATTTTATAGCCGATTTATCTACTGTAACTTGGGTTTATCAATGGACTTCTGCTTTAGGAATTCAAACACATTATTCCAGTTTAAGCCGAGGGGTCCTACAGATTGAAGATTTGATCTACCTTCTTGGTCTGGTAGTCGTATTTTTTATTTTAGGTATAGAACTCATCAAAAAAGAACAAGTTTAAATGCAAGTCGTAAAAAAACCTTTTTTTGTACTTCTCCTAGTCGTTGCTCTGATGCGCTTGAGCAACGCGCTCTTCTTGCAGTATGATTTGACCTTCGACAAACGGTACAGCCTTTCAGAAAATACATTGTCCCAACTAAAGACATTGGAAGAACCCCTGCGAATAGATGTTTTCCTAGAAGGAGATTTGCCTACCCCCTACCTGCGTTTTCGCACTGCCTTGGAGGCGCTCTTAGATCAATTGCAGTACCACAACGACAACCTCATCATTCAGTATAACGATCCCTTTGAGTTGGGCTCCTCCGATACGGTAGTACAAGAAATGCAACGCTATGGAATGCAACCCGAAATTGTGTTTGAAAATAAAGATGGAAATCGCAAGGAGAGCCTCATCTTTCCTTGGCTGATTGTCAACTATGGTGAACGCTCTGAACGGGTCCCTCTAGTACAAAAGCAACTTGGAGATACTGAAAATGAAAAAATTATTCGTTCGTTACAGCAGTTGGAGTACCACATTATGGATGGCATTTACAAAGTCAGCTTGGAAGAAAAGAAAAACTTAGCGGTGTTGACTTCTCATCAAACCTCAGAAAACAGAAAACTAGCTGACCTCCTTCAAAATGTAAAACCATATTACAACCTAGCTGCCTTTGATCTAAAAAATCCAGAAGTGACTCCCCAGCAAAGTTTAGAAAATTTAAATCGTTTTAAACTGCTTCTTATTTCCAATCCCAGAGAAGCATTTACACAAACTGAAAAATACATTTTAGATCAGTACGGGTTACAGGGTGGAAAACTGTTGTGGATGGTCAACGGCATGGGGATCGATCGGGATAGTCTTTTCAATACATCAGGAAAAACCTACGGACTTCCTCAGAAGTTGAATTTAGATGACTATTTCTTTCACAAAGGGCTTCGCATTCAAAAAACACTTATTCAAGACCTTTATTGTGCGCCTATGGTTCTAGCGAAGGGCAGTGAAAACAATGCGCAATACGTGCCGTATCCTTGGGTCTATTATCCGCTTTCCGAACCTGAATACACTCTTATAGGTAAAGATCTAGGACCTGTATGGGGTCGATTTGCAAGTCCTCTCGATACCCTAGCAAACTCTTTGACAAAAACCCTACTGCTTCAGACTTCAGATTTCACAAAAATACCTAGTGTCCCCACCCTGATTCAACTGGAAGACGCAGCACAAAAGATAAAACCTTCCGACTTTAATGAAGCGGCAAAAGCGCTGGGATATCTGGTTCAAGGAACTCAAAATTCACTATTTAAAAATCGCATTAAACCCTTTACTTTAAAGCAACCTCTAGAAACCGGCTCCACAGAGATGGTTTTGTTTGGCGATGGCAATATTGCAGAAAATCAAACAGAAAAAGGAGCTCCTTTGGCTTTGGGGTATGACAAGTGGACCAATAATTTTTATGCCAACCGTGGGTTGCTACTAAATACCATTCATTTTTTGAATGACAACAAAGACCGCCTTGCACTTCGTGAAAAGTCATGGAAAGTAGCGGTGTTGGATGCACAAAAAATGGAAGAAAATGCAGTATTTTGGAAAGGGTTCCTGCTCGTCATTCCACTTTTATTGAGCGTATTATTCGGATGGGGAATTCATCTTACAAGAAGTAAACAGTGGAGTCGCTAACTGTTGATAAGTTTCTTTTCCGTTTCAATGGTTTTCAGATATATTTGACGTAGCTAGTATAGTTTTTTAAATGTTGACACGAAATCGTTAAACTCTGGCAAAACCTTAAAAAAATATTCATGAAATTTATTGTTTCCAGTGCCGCGCTCCTTAAAAAACTCCAAATGATTGGGGGCGTCATAAATAATACCAACACCCTGCCGATACTCGATAATATTTTATTCGAGATCAACGGCAACACGCTGACCTTAACCGCTTCGGATTTGGAAACGACATTTGCTACCAAAATTGACGTAGAATCTGAAACAAATAGTATCATTGCCCTACCCGCTCGCTTACTTTTGGATACGCTAAAAACCTTTCCAGAGCAACCGCTCACCTTTTTAAAAACAGAAAAAAATACAGTGGAAATTAGCGCAAATAATGGAAAATATGCCGTTGCTTATGTGGAGGGTGAAGAATTTCCAAAAGCGGCTCAAGTTTCCGATGCAAAGACGACTCAAATTTCTGGATCTACATTATACACCGCCATCAACAGCACCCTTTTTGCTAGTGGTAACGATGATTTACGCCCTGTAATGAGTGGTGTGTTTTTTCAATTTTCTTCGGAATCCTTGACGTTTGTAGCAACTGATGCGCACAAACTGGTTAAGTACACCCGTACGGATTTGAGTGTAGAGGAAACGGCAGAGTTTATTATGCCTAAAAAGCCCTTGCAATTACTCAGAGGAATCTTACAGGGTATGGAGGGAGACATTACTATAGAATACAACGATACCAATGCACATTTCCGCTTTGGAGACTCTACATTAACCTGTCGTTTGATCGACGGAAAATACCCCAACTACGAGGCCGTAATTCCTAAAGAAAATCCGAATCAGATGCAAGTCAATCGGAACAGCTTCTTAAATTCAGTTCGAAGAGTCAGTATTTTCTCAAACAAAACCACCTATCAAATTCGACTTAAAATTGCTGGGGCGGCACTACAGATTTCTGCTGAAGATTTTGATTACAGCAACAGTGCCGAAGAACGACTGGATTGTGATTACCAAGGAGATGACATCAAAATTGGTTTCAATTCACGTTTTTTAATTGAAATGCTCAACGGCTTGGAATGCGATGAGGTCAAACTTTCCATGTCACTTCCCAATCGCGCAGGTCTTTTGACCCCGCTAGATCATACCGAAGAAGGTGAAGAAATCACCATGTTGGTCATGCCTGTAATGCTGAATGACTAATAATCAAAAAGGACACCTTTTAACTTACATTGTAAAATAAGGAGTTCTAAATGGGTTGTAAGAACACTAATTCGCGGCAGTGACCGCCTCTGACAAGCGTTTGTAAGTGCCGTTTTCTAGTTTTTCCCGTATTCCAGCAAAAGCCTTTAGAGTGATTTCTACATCTTCTAACGAGTGGGTTGCTGTTGGTATCAATCGCAAAAGGATCAAGCCTTTGGGAATAACTGGATAAACTACTATAGAGCAGAAAATTCCATAATTTTCTCTCAAATCCTGCACCAAGGCCATAGCTTCCGGAATACTTCCTTTTAGGTAAACGGGCGTCACACAACTTTGAGTTGTGCCAATATCAAAACCGTTTTCCTTTAATCCGTTTTGCAAGGCATTGACATTTTCCCAGAGCTTGGCTTTGAATTCCGGGCGCGTACGCAATAAATCCAAACGTTTTAGTGCACCTTTGACCAGTTGCATTTGCAAGGATTTGGCAAACATTTGAGAACGCATATTGTACTTTAGATAATCGATAATTTCTTTGTCCGCTGCTACAAACGCACCTGTGGAAGCCATAGATTTTGCAAAGGTGGCAAAGTACACATCGATTTGATCTTGGATCCCTTGTTCGTTTCCTGCACCTTTTCCATTTTCACCTAAGGTTCCAAAACCGTGGGCATCGTCCACGAGAAAGCGGAATTTATATTTGGATTTTAAGGCGGCAATTTCTCTGAGTTTTCCTTGTTCTCCACGCATTCCAAAAACCCCTTCTGAAATAACGAGAATCCCTCCTCCTGTTTGTTCTGCCACTTTGGTAGCGCGCTGTAAGTTCTTTTCTAAACTTTCTACATCGTTGTGTTTGTAGGTAAAGCGTTTCCCGATATGAAGACGAACTCCGTCAACGATACAGGCGTGTGCATCCACATCATAGACAATGACGTCGTCTTTACCAACTAGGGTATCTACCGTTGATAAAATCCCCTGGTATCCAAAATTGAGAAGATAAGCCGATTCTTTATCGACAAATTCAGCCAATTCGTTTTCTAACTGTTCGTGAAGGTCGGTGTGGCCAGACATCATTCGGGCTCCCATTGGGTAGGCAGAACCAAATTCTGCAGCAGCTTCAGCATCTACCTTTCTTATTTCAGGGAGGTTAGCGAGTCCCAAGTAGTCGTTGACACTCCAGGTAATCACTTCTTTCCCTTTAAATTTCATCCGATTTGAAATTGGTCCTTCCAATTTTGGAAAGACAAAGTAGCCTTCCGCTTGGGAGGCCCATTTTCCTAAAGGACCTTTGTTTTCGTGTATTCTGTCAAATAAATCTCTCATTTCTTTGTTGTTAGCTCATTTACATATTCTATCTGCTGCTGTGTTTCGTGATCCGAATCGAAAAAACCTTGTTCTTCCATCCAAGTCTCACTGTAGATCTTACTCATATACCGCGAGCCGTGGTCGGGGAACATGATAACAACTTTACTGTTTTTATCGAAATAATCCTCTTCAACCAACTGTTTTACCGCCTGCATGGCAGCACCAGAAGTATAACCTACAAACATGCCTTCTTTTCGGGTAACCTCTCTTGCCGTATGGGCACTTTCTTCATCGGTCACTTTTACAAAGCGGTCTATGCATTCAAAATGGGTCGCCGTAGGGATTAAATTTTTCCCTAAGCCCTCAATCCGGTAGGGATAAATTTCTTTAGGGTCCAATTCTTGTGTTTCGTGGTATTTCTTTAATACAGATCCGTAGGCATCTACACCTACAATTTGGATATTGGGGTTTTGTTCTTTTAAAAATTTGGCTGAACCGGAAATAGTTCCTCCCGTTCCGCTACTCGCTACAAGGTGGGTAATTTGACCCTTGGTTTGTTCCCATATTTCGGGACCGGTAGAGCGGTAGTGAGCCTCTACATTCAATTCGTTAAAATATTGATTGATGTAAATGGATTCTTTAATTTCGCTATGCAAACGCTTGGCTACTTCGTAATAGGATCGAGGGTCGTCCACAGCCACGTTGGCAGGGCAGACATGCACCTGTGCACCCATGGCGCTCAGCATATTAATTTTATCTTTTGAAGATTTCGAGCTCACTGCAAGAATGCAGTTGTATCCTTTGATCATAGAAACCATCGCCAGACTAAAACCTGTATTGCCGGAAGTAGTTTCGATAATAGTAGCCCCTGGTTTTAATAAACCCGAACGCTCAGCTTCTTCAATGATGTAATGTGCAATTCGATCTTTGTTAGAATGTCCAGGGTTAAACGCTTCAAACTTGGCGTAGTAATCCCCTTTAAAACCTCCCACCATTCGGTTGAGTTTAATGAGGGGGGTGTTACCTATCAGTTCAAGAACATTTTGATAGGCATTCACTGGATCATTCATAGTAATGTTGTACAAAAGTTGGACAAATTTAGGGAAAAAAAATTAGTCTACCTTACCTTCCAATTGTAATAGAAAGGCATACTCTTTTGCCGTTTCTTCTAAGGCGTTAAATCTTCCCGAAGCACCACTGTGTCCTGCTTCCATATTCGTCACTAAAAAGAGGGCGTTTTGGCCTGTTTTTAGCGTTCGTAGTTTGGCTACCCATTTGGCGGGCTCCCAGTACTGCACTTGCGAGTCGTGGTAACCTGCCGTGACCATCAGATTGGGATAGTCTTGTTTTTTGACATTGTCGTAGGGTGAATAAGACAACATATAGTCGTAGTCCGATTTGTCATTCGGATTGCCCCACTCGTCGTATTCACCCGTAGTTAAGGGAATGCTTTCATCCAACATGGTGGTGATCACATCCACAAAAGGAACGGCAGCGGTAACACTGCGATAGAGTTGGGGAGCCTCGTTCAATATGACTCCCATCAACAACCCTCCTGCAGATCCTCCTGCAGCATGAAGATGGTTGGCACTGGTGTACCCTTCGTCAATGAGAAACTGTGAAGCATCCACAAAATCATTAAAAGTGTTTTTCTTAAACTTTAGCTTTCCCTTTTCGTACCATTGACGACCTAAATATTCTCCTCCACGAACGTGCGCAATAGCAAAAATAAAGCCCCGATCCAAAAGACTCAATCGACTGAAAGAAAATCTTGGATCTATAGTATATCCATACGAACCATAGGCATATAAAAGCAAGGGAGTTTCTGAACTGTAGGGTACGTCTTTGTGATGTACTATCGAAATTGGAATCTGTGCTCCATCTCGACTGGTTGCCCAAAGTCGTTTTTCCACATAATTTGCTACTTCAAAATTAGCATCGATTACTTCTTGTTGTTTGAGCAAGGTTTGCGTTTTGGTTTCCATATCGTATTCAAATACACTACTAGGTGTTTTCATGGAGTTAAAACCAAATCGGAAAGTGGTGGTATCAAAACTTGGATTGTATTCTCCATTCAAGGAGTAGGTTTCTCCGCTTACGGGAATAAAGTAATCTTCTGTCCCGTCCCAGCGTTTTACTTTGAGTCGGGAAAGTCCTTGTTCCCGTTCCGTGACCACCCAAAATTCTTTAAAAATTTGAAAATCTTCTAACAATACTTCCTCTCGGTGCGCCAACAAATCCACCCAATAATCACTACTGGTTTCTTCTACCGAAGTCTTGGAGATTTTGTAGTTGGTTGCCCCGTCTTTGTTGTTCAATATGTAGAAATGATCTTCAAAATGAGATACAGAATACTCCAAACCTCGGGTTCGCTTTTGAACCAGTTGAAATTCGGAAAGGGGTTCATTGGCCTTGACAAATTGGTATTCCGTAGTCAACGTACTGTAAGAGGCAATAAAGACGTATTCTAAAGACTTGGACCCTAAAACATATACAGAAAACGTATCGTCCTCTTCGTGAAAAATCAAAGGATCTAGAGCTTTAGGACTTTGAATATTGTGACGAAACACCTTTTCAGATCGCAAGGTTTGCGGGTTTTTTTCCACATAAAAGAAATGGACGTTGTCTGCTGCCCACGCGGTTCCACCTGTTGTGTTTTTTATTTCAGTGTCCAACACTTCGCCCGTTTCCAGGTCTTTGACATATAAGGTATACTTTCTTCTAGATTCCGTATCAACGCCAAAGGTTACTTTCGTATTATCAGGACTTACATTGATCCCAACAAGTTGAAAATAATCCTGCCCCTTTGCCATTTCATTACAATCAAAAAGGATTTCTTCCTGGGCCGTTAAGGAGTCTTTTTTTCGAGAATAGATAGGGTATTCCTTTCCCTTTTCATAGCGGGTGCTGTACCAATAGCCATTTAAGAAATAAGGCACGGACTCATCGTCTTCTTTAATTCTTCCTTTTAATTCCTCGAAGAGTTCCGTTTTAAAAGAGGCAGAACTTGCTGTCATGCGATTGTAATAATCGTTTTCTCGCTCCAAATAATCGATGACCTCCGGATTTTCACGTTCTTTCATCCAGTAGTAGTAATCTACTCGGATATCGTCGTGTTTTTTTAACTGATAGGGAATTTTCTCCGCTACGGGAGATTTAATTGTCGTGTCAAAATTCATTGCAATTTTCTTTTTACAAGCTGAAAAAGCAAAAATCATACTTGTGATTAAAATAGTCTTACGCATAAACTTCCATTTTTGATAAAGTTGTTAACAAATACTTGTGGTGCTCTTGGGTATAATCCCGATGGGTAACCATTCGCAATTTTCCTTTTCCTAGTCCTATGATTAGGATTTGTTTTTCTTTTAGTTCTTGAACAAACTGTACTTCGTCATAATCGTTTTTCAATGAAAAAATAATGATATTCGTAGTAACAGGCTGAATCTTATGTACAAAAGAACAGTTTTCTAGAACTTCAGCAATTTCTTTGGCTCGTTTGTGATCTAGACTCAGATCTTTACGATGGTGCTTTAAGGCATAGCTCCCTGCGGCTGCCAAATAGCCCGCTTGACGCATTCCTCCGCCAAAAACTTTTCGAATCCGCAGTGCTTCATGCATTTGTTCTCGAGATCCGACCAATACCGAACCCACAGGACAGCCCAAGCCTTTACTGAAACAAAGCGAGATGGTGTCAAACAAAGCTCCGTATTCTTTTGGATCTTCTCCAGTTACTTCCAAGGCATTCCAAAGCCGTGCGCCATCTAGGTGCAGTGCTAAATTTTCTCGATCACACAGGGTGCGAATTTTTTTGATCTCTTCCAAATCGTAAACCGCTCCTCCCCCTTTGTTGGTGGTGTTTTCTAAACACACCAAACGAGTTCGGGGACTGTGGTAAAAATCGGGAGGGTTGATACAGGCCTCGATTTGCTTGGCCGTAATTCTACCGCGATCCCCTTGAATCATTTTACAGGAAACCCCCGAATTGAAACTCACGCCTCCCCCTTCGTAATTGAAGATGTGAGCGTAGTGATCACAAATCAGTTGCTCTCCGGGTTGTGTGTGCAATTTAATCGCCGTTTGGTTGGTCATAGTCCCTGAGGGGAAAAACAGTGCGGCTTCTTTTCCAAAAAGAGCTGCCACTTCTTCTTCAAAGGCATTTACGGAAGGGTCTTCTTTAAAGACATCATCACCTACTTTTGCATGAAACATGGCTTCCAGCATGCCGGGCGCGGGTTGGGTTACGGTATCGCTAATTAAATTGACAACCATGGTTTAAAAATCACAAGAATACGACCCAATTGGCGATCCATCAGGAAGTCGCTCGGGTGTGGGAGGTTGAAAATCAGCAGGGGCCTCAAAATAACGATCGATTTGCATGCGATACACCTCTGAAAACCCCTCTTCTTCTTGTCCGGCCAACCACCGGTCCAAAGCGACCAGTTGCTTAACAACAAGGGTTTTAACAATGGGATTGGCATCGGGCTGTTGTCCGAGGTACATGAGCTGCTTTAAAATAGTGGACTTGACTAGATCGTTGAGTTGGGCTTGGTGACGATCCCGTGGTTTAACCTTAAAGTGGGAATCGACTAAAGTGTCTAACATTTCTTTTAAAGAAAGTTGATTTGCATCAAAACCGTATTGCGTTACCAAACGGTTGGCGCGATCAGGATGCAGTAACATCCCAATTAAAGCATCACTAAGGCTGTGGGCTATTCCCAAATAATCAAAGGCAACTCCTGTTTGAGAGAGGAAGTTTTCTCTTGTTCTGGGATTGGAAAAAGAACGGGGTGGTAAAAGGGGATGTAAGGTTTCAGGAATCGCTAAAGCATCAGGGGCCAAGGCATTCAAATACCCCAAAAGCGCATTTCGCTGAGTGGTTGCGTCCACCACTTGAACTTGATAATTCTGGGATCCCTTTACCGCATAGTCATAATCTACTCCCCCAATCAATTTAACGACTGCCTCTACTTGATAGCGGTGTAATAAATACATCGGTACAAAACGATCTTCCAAGGTGCTGTAGGGTTCTCCCTCGCGCAGGTGGTCTAAAGACAACTGTCCTAGCGCCTGTTTTCGGATTTTCATCAAACGGGCCAGTTCGTCTGTGGCTACTTCCCCATTGTCCCACAAATGGGCTTTGGGATGAGCCCCTCCGAGGGGGCGCGCGTCGCTGTCAGAAATAAAACGGTGCCCCGCTGCTGCACTTTGATCGATAACAGCATTCAATGCTTCCTTTTCATCAGTACCTTCTGGGAAGTCACTGTAGGCATAAGCTACGGAAACCTTATCCCAATCACCAATGCCCACTTCGTACGCGTTGGCAATGGAAATCTGATCTCCTTGCATTTCGATATTCGGGTGTGGATAGTCCATTACCGAAGTTCGGTTTTTGGCACTGGAAGTAAAATTGTGCGCAAATCCAAGGGTGTGTCCTATTTCGTGAGCGGAAAGCTGTCGGATCCGCGCCAACGCCATTTCCAAGGCTTCGTTTTCTTTGTTGGCTCCTTCTGCAAAGGGAGCTTCCAAGAGTCCCAAGGCGATCATAAAATCTTGACGGATACGAAGACTTCCCAAGCTGACGTGTCCTTTGATAATCTCTCCTGTGCGCGGATCGGAAACACTGGAACCGTAGCTCCACCCTCTGGTGGAACGATGAATCCATTGAATGACATTGTAACGCACATCCAGAGGGTCTGCATCGTCTGGAAGTATTTTTACTTGAAAAGCGTCTTTAAAACCGATACTTTCAAAAGCCTGATTCCACCATTGCCCCCCTTCCAAAAGAGCAGATCGGACCGGCTCTGGCGTACCGTTATCCAAATAGTAAACGATGGGTTCCACCGCTTCACTTACAGCTGCTGAAGGATCTTTCTTTTCCAAACGGTGACGGTAGATGTATTGCTTTTTGGTCGGCTCGCTCACTGGAGTTGTATAGTCGTTAAAGGTCATCGCATTGGCTCCCGAACGGGGGTCGAAATCGCGTGGACTGTAGTTGTCATCAGGAAGTGCTACAAAGGAATGATGTTGGTGTACGGTCACAGCATCGGGGGTGGGTGTTACGGAACGAACCAAACTTCCCGTTGCATTCCCCGCAAAAGTTAACATCATATCAAACTCAATATTTTTAGGAAAGGCTTTGGTCCTGGGTAATGAAATCGCAGATCGACTTTTGTCGATACTAAAGGCCCCTTGCTTTGTTTGCTTTAACCGCTGGGCGACCCCATGCGCGTCTTGCATCAAAAAGGGAGTTAGATCAATTACATAACCGTCCTTTGTCGTTTCTTCAATCGGGAAACCAAACAAAACAGACTTGGCAAAGGCTTCTTTGATGGAACGCTGCTCCAACGGGTTGTCCGAAGTAGAACGATAGCGCAGGTTGGGTTGAATTAGCATCAGTTTGTTTCCCGATTTGGAAAAAGAAACCACCCGCTCATTGCCCAACTGCCCTCGGTCCAAACCGAGGTCGTTGTTGCCAATTCCTGCACTCAAACTATTGACATACAGGAATTCCTTGTCCAACTCCTTTACCGTCAGATAAATGGCATCCTTTTTTTCGTCATAGTTAAAATCAAAAAAACCCGTGTAGGCCTGAGTATGCTCCAAAACAGAGGGTGTTTTTGTCTTGTTTTTATTTTGAGCCAAAGCATTGACCTGGAAAAGTAAGGCGATCGCAACTAGAAATCCCGTTTTTTTCATCGTTTATATTTAAGCAGGATAAAACTACTAAAAACTAATGAGATGGTTTAAATGGATCTAGGGGATGTAAAAAGTCAAAACCGAATCTGAATCCCCAACCCTATATCGGATAAAAAAATTGAGTAAAACCTGAAAAAAATTGAATTAAACAGCCAAAAGAGACTGAACTTATTTATTATATATAAAGGGCGTTTTTAAGAATGATAAAGAGGAGGATAGAACTTCTAAATTGCACAAGAATTACAAAGAATTCCCCTATTTTTGAAAAAACAAAAGAATGATCTCTACGGATCAGTATAAAAATTTAATGGAACGCCTGGGTGCCTTAAGGCGGTATCTTTGACATTGATGCCAAAGAAATCGGAGTTCAAAACGAAGAAGAGAAAACCCTAGCTCCCGACTTTTGGAACGATGCCCAAGCTGCAGAGGCGCATATGAAGCAACTGCGCAATCTCAAAAAATGGATCACGGACTACAACGCCATTCAGCAGCAGGCGGAAGAACTCGAAGTTTTATTGGAATTTGAAAAAAGCGGAGACGCCACGCAGGAAGAAGTGACCGCAGTGCACGAAACTGCTTTGGAACTTCTCGAAAATCTGGAATTCCGCAATATGTTGTCCGAAGAGGGGGACGATTTGAGTGCCGTCTTGCAAATCACTGCAGGTGCGGGAGGAACCGAGAGTTGCGACTGGGCCGCAATGCTGATGCGGATGTACTTGATGTGGGGTGAAAAACAAGGCTATAAAATTCGAGAGTTAAACCACCAATCAGGAGATGTGGCGGGAATAAAAACCGTGACCCTAGAGCTGGAGGGTGAATTTGCTTTTGGATGGCTAAAAGGAGAAAATGGCGTCCACCGTTTGGTTCGGATTTCTCCCTTTGACAGCAATGCTAAACGACATACGTCCTTTGTGTCGGTCTATGTATATCCCTTAGTGGACGACAACATCGAAATTGACATCAATCCCTCTGACTACACTTGGGAGACCATGCGTGCCAGCGGTGCTGGTGGGCAAAACGTAAACAAAGTGGAAACGGCAGTCCGACTGCGCCACCACCCTACGGGTATCATTATCGAAAATTCAGAAACCCGTTCTCAATTGGAAAATAAAAACAAGGCGATGCAACTCCTACGTTCTCAGTTGTACGAAATTGAATTGCAGAAAAAATTAGCCGCCCGAGATGAAATTGAAGCCGCAAAAAAGAAAATCGAATGGGGATCTCAAATCCGAAATTATGTGATGCATCCCTACAAATTGGTCAAGGACGTGCGCTCCCATCACGAAATGACCGATGTAGACGCTGTAATGAACGGACAGCTCGACTCTTTTTTAAAGGCCTATCTGATGAGCATGGGACAACAAGATAAAACCGAATAGTATGGAAGTGAAAAACATAATTTTTGATTTGGGTGGCGTCTTGGTGGATTGGAATCCCGATTATGTTTTTTTAGATGAATTTGGAGGAGATCGAAAAAAAATGCAACGTTTTTATGACGAGGTCTGTACCTTCGATTGGAACGAAAACCAAGACGCAGGCTATCCCCTGGCCCAAGCTACGGAAGATCGTGTAGCTTTATTTCCCGAACAGGAAGCACGGATCCGCATGTACTACGGCCGCTGGGAAGAGATGTTGGGCGGACCCATCGCAGGTACGGTAGCTCTCTTGAAAAAATTGGTGGACTATCGCGTGGTGGCCTTGACCAACTGGAGTGCAGAGACCTTCCCTATCGCCTTAGCGCGATTTGACTTTTTACATTGGTTTGAAGGCATTGTAGTATCAGGCACAGAACAAACCCGAAAGCCCTTTCCAGAAATTTATCAAACCACACTTCAACGGTTTGGTTTAGAGGCCCCGGCCTCCCTCTTTATCGATGACAATGCGCGGAACATTGCTGCTGCTGCTGCCTTGGGAATTCAAACGATTCAGTTTAAAAACCCCGATCAGCTAAAAACGGATCTGCGAACTAAAGGAATTCGGATCTAAAAATGTCGCTTTTAGAACTCATCCCAGTATCCGTAAAAGATGTAAAGCTGCTCCAAAAGTTGTCTGTTCAAACCTTTATAGAAACCTTCGGTGCTCAAAATACGGAAGCCGATATGCAAGAGTACCTGAACAATCAAATGAGTACCTCTCAATTAAAAAAAGAGCTAGAGCACGCCCATTCTAATTTTTACTTTGCGTATTACAAAGACCGCCTAGCAGGTTATCTAAAGTTGAATTTTGAGTCGGCACAACGCGAAACAGTGGGAACTGGAACTGCCTTTGAGGTAGAACGTATTTATCTCCTCAAAGATTTTCAAAGACAGGGACTAGGTAAAGTGCTGTTTAAAAAAGCCGTAGCCTTGGGAAAAGAAAAAGGGTACCAAAAACTATGGTTGGGAGTTTGGGAGCACAACACCCCCGCATTGGCATTTTACAAAAAACTTGGTTTAACGGTATTTGACAAGCATACCTTTGTGTTGGGCAGTGACTCACAAACCGACCTGATGCTGGGACTCGATCTTTAATTAAAATTAAAAGGGAGCGTCGTCATTGAGCTCTCCATCATCCAAAGAACCAAAAACGTCATCTGGATTGGGCAAGTTACTCGTAGGAATCTGATTGCCGTCTGCATTCATTTTAGACTGAAATTCAAACGGGGCATCAAAAGTGTCTAAATCTTCAAATTTACCGAGGTGTCCCACAAATTTCATACGGATGTTATCCAGTCCCCCATTTCGGTGTTTGGCGACGATAAATTCCGCCTGCCCTTGCGATGGAGTCCGTTCTTCATCATCCCACTCGTCAATGTTGTAGTATTCTGGACGGTAGATAAAAGAAACAATATCCGCGTCCTGTTCAATAGCTCCAGACTCCCTCAAATCGGAAAGCATGGGTCGCTTGGTTCCTCCTCGGGTTTCTACCGCACGAGATAATTGGGACAAGGCGATCACTGGAATATCCAGCTCTTTGGCGAGGGCCTTTAAGTTTCTTGAAATCGTAGAAATTTCTTGTTCTCGATTCCCAGCTTTGCTGCTGGAGCCTGCTGTCATCAGTTGCAAATAATCTACGATGATCAACTTTATTCCGTGTTGGGAAGACAGACGTCGTGCCTTTGCACGTAAATCAAAAATCGATAAAGAAGGGGTATCGTCGATAAACAAGGGGGCTTTTTCTAAATCGGTGACCTTAACATTGAGTTGCTGCCATTCGTGATCAGCGAGTTTCCCCGTTCGCAACTTTTCTGACGAAAGGCCGGTTTCGGAAGAAATCAGTCGAGTGATCAATTGTACTGAAGACATCTCCAGGGAGAAAAAGGCTACAGGAATTTCTTTGGTAACTGCCATGTTTCGCGCCATGGAAAGCGTGAGCGCAGTTTTCCCCATCCCGGGTCGTGCTGCAATGATGATCAAATCACTGGGTTGCCATCCAGAGGTGAGCTTGTCCAGTTTTTCAAAACCTGTACTGACCCCACTAAGTCCTTCCCGCTTGGAAATATCTTCGATTCGTTTTTTGGCTTCTAAAACTAAATTTTGTGCGGTTTCAGAAGATTTTTTGATGTTCCCCTGACTGACGTCGTAGAGTTTGGATTCGGCTTCGTCCAACAAATCAAATACGTCTGTGCTGTCTTTGTAGGCCGTTTCTATAATTTCATTGGAAATGCGGATCAAACTGCGCTGAATAAATTTCTGTAAAATGATTCGGGCGTGAAATTCGATGTGTGCAGAGGAGGCTACGCGCTGCGAAAGTTGTACCAAATAAAATTCGCCTCCTACGGCTTCCAGTTTCCCTACTTTGCGCAATTCGGCAGAAACGGTCAATAAATCAATGGGTTGAGAATCGTGGAACAATTGATAAATGGCCTCAAAAATATACTGGTTTGCGGCTTTGTAAAACGCCTCGGGCTGAAGGATATCAATGACTTCATCTACCCCTTTTTTATCGATCAACATTGCCCCCAACACAGCTTCCTCGAGGTCTAAGGCTTGGGGTGGAATCTTTCCCTGTTGCAGATTGATCACTGTGGGAGAGGCTACTTTTTTTAATCCTATAGGTTTCTTTTCTTCCATAAAACGAAAGTACACAGTTTATCTGTGTAATTAAAAACTTGTTATCCCCCATCTTTAAAGAAAGGGGTGTTCATAAGTAATACGATTTTGTTAAAAACCTAAAAAATTATTCTGAAATCCGACCCATGGCAATAAATTTTTCACGGCGTTGGTCAATCCGTTCTTTAGGTTTTAGCTTTTGAATGCGTTTAAATGCGCTGAGGATTTCTTTTTTTACATTGGTGTAAGTTGCCTCTCGGTCAAAATGAGCTCCTCCCAAAGGTTCTTTAATGATCTTGTCGATTAATTTATTCTTGAGCATGTCCTTAGAAGTCAATTTTAAGGCCTCAGCAGCCGCTTCTTTGTGTTCCCAACTGCGCCATAAAATAGAAGAACAAGATTCAGGAGAAATGACGGAATACCAAGTGTTTTCCAACATAAAAATCTCATCTCCTACCCCGATTCCGAGCGCGCCTCCTGAGGCTCCCTCTCCGATGATGATGACAATAACAGGAACCGATAAGGACATCATCTCATAGATGTTTCTGGCAATCGCTTCTCCTTGTCCGCGTTCCTCTGCCTCCAAGCCTGGAAAAGCCCCCGGAGTGTCAATAAGTGTGACAATTGGAATCCCAAATTTATCTGCAGACTTCATCAGACGAAGTGCTTTGCGGTAGCCTTCGGGATTGGCCATCCCAAAATTTCGATACTGGCGCGTCTTAGTATTGTACCCCTTTTGCGTACCCACAAACATAAAGGATTGATCGTCTATTTTACCCAAACCTCCGATCATCGCCTTGTCGTCCAACACATTGCGATCTCCATGTAACTCCAAAAAAATGCCTTGAGTCAATGCATTGATATAATCTAAGGTATAGGGTCTTGAGGGGTGGCGCGAGAGTTGAACCCGCTGCCAAGCCGTCAAATTTCCATAGATCTCTTTTTTTGTTTTATCTAATTTTTTTTCAATTTGGGTGCATGTTTCGGTGACATCCACCTCACTTTCCGCTCCAATCAGTTTACACTTGTCCAACTGATCATGAAGTTCCTTGATAGGTAATTCAAACTCTAAATATTCCATAAGAAATTGTCTGTAACAAATGTAAAAATTCTTTAGAATTGGACTGATTTTTTTTGCGTTTCTTTCCGATGTTTATAAATTCCATTCATTACAATGGCCGATATAACGATGACAAAACCAAGGTAAAAATTTGTACTCATAAAGACCTTCTCATTCCAGATGGCAAGCGCGAGTAAGATCCCGTAGATGGGTTCTAAGTTGATAACCATCATGATGGTAAATGAAGACAGATGCTTCATCACCTGTATGGATAAATTAAAGGCAAAAGAAGTCCCTACCAAACCTAAAAGCAAAAGCCACAGCCAGTCCCATCCTTGCAACGCAAAAGCCTCAGCAGTAAGCTGGTCGGTGAAATAGGCAACCCCTATTCCAATCAAACTTCCAATGACTAACTCGTAAAAAGAAAGGGTAATGGGTCGGGAGCTTTTCACCATGTGACCGTTTAGCATCGTAAACAGAGCGGAGAGAAAAGCGGAGAATAAGGCCACCGAAATACCGATAAGGTGTTCGAATTCCGCTTGATAAATAATCCCGATCCCCACCGCTGTAAGTCCTCCAAAAAACACCTCGTAACCCAAAAGTTTTCGCTTACTAAAAATAGGATCCAAAAGGGCGGTAATTAAGGCCCCTGTGGCCATCATACTTAGGGCCAAAGAAACTCCCGCAACTTTAATCGCGTAAAAAAAAGTAACCCAATGGGTGCCAATAATAATCCCCCCTAAAATAACCTTCCCCCACATAGATCGGTGTAGCCGAAAATAAGTGGGATGGAAAAGAACAAAGAAAACGGCTAAACCTATTGAAGCTATCACCATACGATAAATCACTAAAGGCAGGGCTTTGACTGAAATTAAAGCTCCTAAAATGGAGGCAAATCCGAAGATAAAGACCAAAAAATGATACATCAAAAGGTTTTTCCCTCTATCGCTTCGCATGTCTCAATAAAAAGAAAGCCAATATGCCAAATAGAAACAAAGGCAACCAGGCAGCTAGAAAAGGAGAAAAGGTAGATTTACTTACCAAAACACCAAAAATCTTGTCAAAGAAAATAAAAAGAAAACCCAAAGCAATACCGAAAGCGAGATTGACTCCCATCCCCCCACGTCTCTTAAAAGAAGCTACTGCTACAGCAATCAAAGTCAAGATAAAAGCGGATACCGGAATACTCCAACGTTTGTGCCGCACCAGAAGGTGACTGTTAATTAAGGAGGAGCCCCGTACTTTTTCATCTTCTATAAATTCATTGAGCTCTGAAAAAGTCAAGGTTTCAGCAATGTAGTTTACAGGAGCTAAATCTGAAATTTTAAAATCAAATATCGTGTCCTTTCGGATTTCCACTTCAAAGTCTTCTCCGTCTCCCAGGAACGTTCTTTTTTTATAGTTAGAAAGTCGAAATAAACTATCCTTTTCAATCCATCGAATTCTCCGTGCGCTGATTTTAAACTTTAGCGTGTTTCCTTGGAAATGTTCCAAAGTAAAATTGGAAGCCTGCTTTCGAATGGGATCGTAATCATTGACGTAAATGTATTCGTTGTCATTGATTTGCTGAAATACTTTGTCCGTATCGCGCGCTTCTTTTTTGACTAAATATTTATAGCGAAAATCATTAAAGCCTTGATTGGATTTGGGTACGATAAACATCCCTGCAAAAAAGGCGAAAACAGCGATGAAGCTAGCGCCAAGTAAAAAAGGACGCAAGTAGCGAAAAAATGAAATTCCTGAACTTAAAATAGCGATCACCTCTGTGTTGTTTGCCAATTTTGAGGTAAACCAAATCACCGAGAGAAAAAGAAAAATAGGAAAAAGCAAGTTGGCAAAATACCAAGTAAAATCAATGTAGTATTCGAGGATGCTTTCTAGTGGAACTTCTTTTTCCTTCAACTTGTCGATTTTTTCTGCCAAATCCACCATGATTCCAATGGGAATAAACAACAAAAGCATCACGGAAAAAGTTCCGATATAACGCTTAATGATATAAAAATCGATCAGTTTCATTTACAGTCGTACTTGCATTTGACGCACCATTTTCTCTTTCCAAGGTCCAAAGCTCCCCTCTAAGATATGTTTTCTTGCTTCGCGAACCAACCAGAGGTAAAAACTTAGGTTGTGCAAAGTTGCGATTTGTTTTCCCAACATTTCATTGACTGTAAACAAATGTCTTACATACGCCTTGGTGTATTCTAAATCTGCAAAGCAATAGCCTGTAGGATCGATGGGAGAAAAATCGTTTTCCCATTTTTTATTTTTGATGTTTAAGGTTCCTTCTGCAGTAAAGAGCATTCCGTTTCGGGCGTTTCTAGTAGGAAGTACACAATCAAACATGTCCACGCCCAACGCGATGTTTTCCAATAGGTTGATGGGTGTTCCTACTCCCATTAAATAGCGCGGTTTGTCTTGAGGTAGGATGCTACAGACCGCATCGGTCATGGCATACATTTCCTCTGCGGGTTCTCCCACGGAAAGTCCACCAATGGCATTTCCAGGGGCTTCTTGTGCCGCAATAAAATGAGCAGAAGCTTTTCTGAGATCGGTATAGACACTACCTTGAACAATGGGAAACAACGTCTGGGGGTAATCGTACAATTGAGGCAATTCTTGATCCGCCTCTATACAACGGGTTAACCATCTATGGGTACGCTCCATAGAGGTTTTGGCGTAGTTGTAATCGCAGGGATAGGGCGTGCATTCATCAAAAGCCATAATAATGTCTGCACCGATGGAACGCTGAATTTCAATGGCACGTTCGGGGGTAAAGACATGATAGGATCCATCGATGTGAGACTTAAACTTCACTCCTTCTTCTTTTATTTTTCGATTGGCGGAAAGGGAATACACTTGATATCCGCCAGAATCTGTCAACAAGGGGCGGTCCCACCCCATAAACTGATGCAAGCCTCCTGCCTGTTCTAGAATAGCCGTTCCCGGACGGAGATACAAATGATACGTATTTCCTAGAATGATATCCGGGTCGATATCGTTTTTCAGTTCCCGCTGATGGACTCCTTTTACCGTAGCCGCAGTTCCCACAGGCATAAAAATAGGAGTTTGAATAGACCCGTGCGCTGTAGTGAGTGTTCCAGCACGTGCTCCAGTTTGGATGTCAGTAGCTAAAAGATTGAATTCCATTGGTTGCAAATATAGTACTCTACTCAGTAAAATCGAGGAGATTTACATTGTTAATTACTCGGTATAAAAACCCTGTGAAATTTGAATTAAAACCTTTGATAATGCCTTGACTTCCGTTACTTTTGGAGCATTAAACAAAATCGAATGTCAGATATCCAAACTCTTGAAAAAACAACTCTTCAAGTACGCCGAGACATCCTGCGTATGGTTCACAAAGTAAATTCGGGGCATCCCGGTGGTTCTTTGGGCTGTACCGAGTTTTTTGTCGCTTTGTACTTTGAGCTCATGGATTTTTCACTTCCTTTTTCCATGGATGGAAAAAATGAAGACGTTTTCTTTTTATCCAACGGTCATATCTCTCCAGTGTTTTACAGTGTTCTTTCTAGACGGGGCTTTTTTCCTGTTGACGAACTCAATACGTTCCGATTGATCAATTCCAGACTCCAAGGGCATCCCACCACACATGAAGGGCTTCCCGGGGTTCGTATCGCATCGGGGTCTTTAGGGCAAGGCTTATCCGTCGCTTTAGGAGCTGCTTTAACCAAAAAATTAAATCGCGATCCCAAAACAGTTTATGTTTTGATGGGAGATGGAGAATTACAGGAAGGACAAAATTGGGAAGCGCTTATGTTTGCCGCTGCAAAAAAAGTAGATAATCTGATTGCAACTATAGACCTAAATGGCAAGCAAATTGATGGTAGTACAGACGAAGTCCTTCCAATGGGAAGTATAAAAGCCAAGTTTGAAGCCTTTGGATGGGAGGTTTTAACCTTGAAAGAAGGAAATTCGATACCTCACATAGTGGATACGTTACAGGAGGCAAAATCAAAACTGGGACAGGGAAAACCCTTGGCGGTCTTACTGGAAACCGAAATGGGGAACGGTGTGGACTTTATGATGCACACGCACGCTTGGCATGGGAAGGCACCCAATAACGAACAACTGGCCGAGGCGCTTGCACAAAATGAGGAGACTCTAGGAGACTACTAATAAAAAAAACAAATGAGTACATATACAAATCAAGGAAATAAAGATACACGTTCAGGTTTTGGCGTAGGATTGGCAGAACTGGGAAGAACAAATCCCAATGTAGTTGCCCTTTGTGCCGACCTTATCGGTTCACTCAAAATGCAAACCTTTATCGATGAAAATCCAGATCGCTTTTTCCAAATCGGTATAGCCGAGGCCAACATGATGGGGATCGCTGCGGGTCTGACCATCGGAGGTAAAATTCCATTTACGGGAACCTTTGCCAATTTTTCTACTGGTCGCGTGTACGATCAAATCCGACAATCCATAGCCTATTCTGATAAAAATGTAAAAATTTGTGCTTCGCATGCGGGAGTAACCCTAGGAGAAGATGGAGCCACCCACCAAATTTTAGAAGATATTGGTTTAATGAAAATGCTGCCTGGAATGACGGTTATCAATCCTTGTGATTTTAACCAAACCAAAGCCGCTACCCTCGCTGTTGCGGAACATCAAGGGCCGGTTTATTTGCGTTTCGGCCGCCCATCGGTTCCGAACTTTACCCCGGAAGATTTGAGCTTTGAAATCGGCAAAGGGATCTTACTCCAACCTGGGACGGATGTGACTCTTGTAGCCACGGGACACCTGGTATGGGAAGCCCTAGAAGCTGTCAAAGAACTCGCAACAGAAGGTATTTCAGCAGAAGTTATAAACATACACACCATCAAACCCTTGGACGATGAGATCATCCTAAACTCCGTTCAGAAAACAGGATGTTTGGTCAGTGCGGAAGAGCACAATTATTTAGGAGGTATGGGAGAAAGCATTGCCCGTCTTCTCGCTACTAAAAATCCCTGTCCTATGGAGTTTGTGGCAACACAAGATACCTTTGGGGAATCGGGAACACCCGCCCAATTGATGGAAAAATACGGGCTAAACAAAAACGCGATTGTCCAAATGGTACACGCTGTTCGAAAACGAATCTAAATCTAAAACTCATGTTTGCAAAAACCGCCCTTTTCTTATCACTGCTCTTCTTTTTCAATTTAACGTTTGCTCAATTTGAATACGGAGTAAAAGCAGGAATTCATTTAAGCGCTTCTGGGTCGATCACCGACGCTACTACAGATTTGGCTTCCCTAGGCGAAATCGAGGAAAATATGACAGGCTATTTTATAGGGAGTTATGTTTCCTTGGATTTGGCTTTTTTATATCTGAGACCTGAGTTGCAATTTTCCTATCTCAATACGAACTTTGATTCACTTTCCTTGACCCAGTCACGTTTGGAAGCCCCTGTTTCTCTGGGGTTTAAAGCACTTCCAATACTTAGTGTTTTTGCCGGTCCTACGTTACAGTACAACTTCGAACCCAGGATCGAGGACGTGACCTTTACAGCCATTGAACAAAACACCTCTATAGGGCTTCATTTGGGAGTTCGTGCGCATCTAGGTCCACTTAATGCCGATGTGCGTTTTGACCGAGGAATAAATCCAAATGAGTTGACTTTATTGGAACAGAATGGAATCCCAATTTCGGGACGGGTAGATACCCGATCAAATACTTGGAGCTTGGGACTTTCCTATCGTTTTTAATTAATCTACGTCCAAGAAGTCGGGTAGACCGTCTTCATCTGTATCGTCAGGAATTCCGTCGCCGTTAAGATCATATTCATCACTTGAAGGGATGCCGTCTCCGTCGTGATCCGTTTGCTCCACCAAATACAAATCCACTTTAAAGATCAAAGGCGAATAGGCAGGAATAATACCCGTAGCAGAGCTGTAATAACCTAGAGCAGAAGGCATAAAGATTGCCCCTTGGCCGTAGTTTGAAAAAATTGGAATGTTGTTTTCGTCTACGGTAAATTCACCCGACTTCAAAGCTGTAATCCCTTCTCTGAATCCTCTAACCAAGCCTGTAAGATCAAACCAAATGGGTGCAGAGGAACGATCAAATCGCACCTTATTTAGTAAAATACCTTCATAAGAAAGATAAGTTGAATCTGCTAAAGTGGGGCTCACACCACTACCCTCTCGAGCGATCAAAGTGTAAATCGGATGATCGATAAGCGAACCGTCAAGGGTTTGTACCTGAATAATCTCTTTACTTACTTGCTCTATCAAGGGGATTTTCCCTGCATTGTCTCCGCTTATCGTGTCGATTTCAAGTTCAGGTTGTGAATTCAGATCCTCAAAATCTTCGTAGTTGTAAAAGTGTGTGGACAAGAAATCTTCTAAACTTTGTTCGTCAGTGATGACTTGTTCGCTCACTTCCCGAAGGGACTCCACTTCTACATCATCTTTTTTACAAGAAAAAATCACGGTAGTCAGCAAAGCGATATAAATCAGTTTTATTTTCAAGAATACAGTTTTTTAAAGGGCTGCAAGATACAATTTTACTTTATTTTTGTAGATAATCTTAACGAAGTTTTAAGTATGCGTATCGATCAATATTTATGGTGTATTCGATTGTTCAAGTCCAGGAATATGGCGACTACGGCGTGCAAGAAAGGGCAGATTTTAATCAATGAACAAAAAGTAAAACCTTCTCGAGAGGTTTTGCCCTTGGATCTCATCCGTGTCAGGAAAGAGCAACTCTGGCGTAGCTTTGAGGTAATGGATTTACCGAAGAGTCGTGTTGGCGCAAAATTGGTTGGACTCTATGCTATCGAAAAAACAGCCAAGGATCTTGTGGAACAAGAAGCGTTAAAAAAACTAGCTGCACAGGTCTCTCGTGATCAAGGGACGGGTCGGCCAACCAAAAAGGAACGCCGGGATTTAGATGAAATTCTTCTCGATGAATCCTTTGAGGATTAAGTCTTACATTTGAACTATGGCAGTATTAGGAAATAAAATTAAAGATGCGAACGAAATCCAGTCCAGTATTAAACGGATTGCGTATCAAGTTTATGAAAGCAACTTCGATGAAAAAAATATTGTCATTGTCGGGATTGGATCTAGGGGAGGATCTTTAAGTAAACTTTTGGGAGCAGCGATTGAAAAAATCAGCCTTCTAAAGCCGCATTATGTAACCTTGACAATCGATAAAAAAAATCCGCTCAACCGCATTGAAAGTGATGTACCGCTAGAGGAACTCAAAAATCAATCGCTTGTTATTGTTGACGACGTACTCAATACGGGAAGTACATTGATTTACGCTGTTGCCTACTTTTTACAAATCCCTGTAAAACGAATAAAAACGGCAGTAATGGTCAATAGAAACCATAAAAAGTTTCCCATAAAAGCCGATTTTAAGGGTATTTCCCTATCTACGTCCATCAATGAACACATACGCGTTGAACTTGAGGGAGACCAAGCGGGAATCTATTTAAGTTAGAGCGTTTTGTATTTCTAAGGCTACCGTTTCCACGGATTTGTGGTCTGTAACGATTTTGTAGTCGGCTTGTAAATAAAACGGATTTCGTTCAAATAAATGTTTCCCAACAAACTCTTTAATTTGATCTAAATCTTTTAAATGTGCGAGTAAGGGTCTTGTACTTTTAGCCTTTTCAAGGCGTTCGCTAAGTGTCCCTATTCCAGTTTGAAGATAAAACGTCTTCAGCTTGTTGAAACCTTTTAAATACTCCATAGTGTCATAATAGCAAGGAGTTCCTCCACCTAAGGAAAGGATTAAAGAGGTGTCCCGCTGAAGCAATTCTTCCAATGCTTTTCGTTCTTCGGCTCTAAAAAAAAGTTCTCCCTTTTGTTCAAAAATTGCTGTTACTGGGGTATTGAATTTCTGTTCTAGATAGTGATCTAAGTCCAAAAACTCCATTTGAAGTTGCTTATGTAACAACTCCCCGACAGCGGTCTTCCCGCTTCCCATGTATCCTAACAAGACGATTTGTGTGGTTTTCATCAAAATTTGAATGCGGATGTAAATTTATACCAATTCAGGTGGAAAAATACATATTTGATAATTATATTTGCAGCCTCAAAATGATTCGGTAGCTCAGTTGGTAGAGCATCTCCCTTTTAAGGAGAGGGTCCTGGGTTCGAGACCCAGCCGAATCACTTTTTAAGGACTTGGTAGCTCAGTTGGTAGAGCATCTCCCTTTTAAGGAGAGGGTCCTGGGTTCGAGACCCAGCCAAGTCACACGTATTCCAGAATTTTTTTGCGCACGTGGCGGAATTGGTAGACGCGCTAGCTTGAGGGGCTAGTGGGATTTTTCCCGTGGAAGTTCGAGTCTTCTCGTGCGCACATTTCCTAATGTGAAATAAAATCACTATGTTTGTTTAAGCTTTTATAATGAGTTTTGAACATATGGATAGGGTAAAAAGCAACTTCAGCATCAAAAATCTCGAGAATCTCTCAGGGATTAAGGCACATACACTAAGAATTTGGGAAAAAAGATACAATTTGCTTGAACCCGAACGGACAGATACCAACATCAGACGTTATAGTTTGGACAGTCTGAGAAAGCTACTCAACGTTACCTTATTGTACAACCACGGTTTTAAAATTTCGAAAATAGCCAGCCTCAATGCCGATGAAATTCCGAAACTGGTTCGAAGCATTGCCTTAAAATCAAACTCCGAACAGGCCTCGATCAACGCATTCAAATTGGCCATGATCAACTTTGATTACGAACTATTTGACAGTAACTACGAAGAAATTCAGCAGCACTACGATTTTGAATATATCTTTATGCAAATCTTTATGCCGTTGATGAAAGAGCTCGGTATATTATGGCAAACGGGAGCCATTTCCCCTACGCATGAACATTTTATCACCAACCTCGTCAAACAGAAAATTCACTTACAGACAGAACGTCTTCAAAGAGACAAAACGAAGAACGAAGACCAACCCATATTTGTTCTGTTTTTACCAGAAAACGAAATACACGAATTGGGAATTCTCTACCTGAATTTTTTAATTCTTTCCAAAGGGTACCGCACCATATTTTTAGGTCAATCGTTACAATCCTCTAGCCTACAAACCTTATACAGCTACGACACCACTTTCAATTTTGTGAGCTACCTAACCGTAGAACCAAACAAAGAAGAAATCATGCCGTTTCTTAAAGATTTCCACAAACAACTACTTGAAAATCAAAAATCTAAGTTGATTTTGTTTGGCCCTCAGCAAGTTGAAATCGTCAAGGAAGAACTCCCAGAACAAATAGAAATGTACCGTTCTGTAGAGTCGTTTATTTTCAAATATTTTTCAGAAGGCGTTTTTGTTTAATCTTTTAGGAGATTTATTTACCTTTATCTCGTTTTAGGATACTATATTAAAACGATACTGCTATGAAACACCTTTTTGACACGGTCTCAGAAGACTGTAGTAAAATTGTAACTCAATCTTACAGTACTTCTTTCTCAATGGCCACAAAAATGCTACACCCAAGCATACGAAACCATGTGTATAACGTTTACGGTTTTGTTCGTTTCGCTGATGAAATAGTAGATTCGTTCCACGAGTATCCTAAGGAGGAGCTTTTAGACCGATTTGAAGCCGACTTGTATCACGGTTTAGATCACAAAATCAATTTAAATCCCATTCTTAACGCGTTTCAAAAGACGGTTAATGTGTTTGATATTGACCGAGAATTAATCGCTGCATTTATGCGAAGTATGCGCTGGGATTTAGAAAAGAAGGTCTATGAAACCGATCAAGAATACAAAGACTACATCTACGGCTCTGCCGATGTCGTCGGTTTGATGTGTTTGAAAATATTTGTCAAAGGAGATACTGCACAATACGAAAGTTTAAAACCTGCCGCAATGGCGTTGGGCTCTGCTTTTCAAAAAGTCAATTTTCTCAGAGACCTAAAAAACGACTTTCAAGATTTGGAACGCACTTACTTTCCCAATGTCAATTTTAATCAATTTGATGAAACCTCAAAGTCTGCAATTATAGAAGAAATTGAAAGCGACTTTGCAAAGGCTTTGGAAGGGATTTTTAAACTGCCAACGGAGGCGCGTTTTGGTGTATATACTGCCTATAAGTACTACACGAAACTGCTTGCCAAACTAAAGCGAACCCCATCTCTAAACATCCAAAAAACAAGAATACGTGTTCCGAATTATCAAAAAATGACCGTATTTGCACGTAGTTATGTGAAATATCGATTAAACCTCCTTTAACCCTATGACACTCCTCTGGATTTTTATCGTTTTGTTGACCTTTGTATTTATGGAATTTGTAGCCTGGTTTTCGCACAAATACATCATGCACGGTTTCTTGTGGTCGCTCCATAAAGATCACCACATCAAGTACCACAAGTCCTGGTTTGAACGCAATGATCTCTTTTTTATTTTTTATGCCCTAGTCAGTTCAATTTTTGTAATCCTATGGGGAGAAGCAGGGTTTTGGTTGGGACTTCCTATTGCTTTGGGTATTTTTCTTTACGGGTTAATTTATTTTATGGTGCATGACATTTTTATCCATCAAAGATTTAAATTGTTTAGAAACTCAAATAGCAAATACGCCCGAGGAATTCGAAGAGCACACAAAATACACCATAAGAATATTCACAAAGAAAAGGGAGAGTGTTTTGGGATGCTTTGGGTGCCTCTAAAATATTTTAAATAATTAGTTTTTTAGCCAATTGTTTGAAAAGTCACAAGATCGACTGTCACGGTTTACATTGACATACGTACTTTCAATTTTTTCGGCCATCCACTCCTTGATGATGTTCAATTGTTTTTCTTTTAAAGCCAGCGACTTGATGCGGGAGTAGTCAAGTGAATAATCTGCCACATGTTCGTCGTACCGATTACTCACCTTTAAAATTTTATATTTCTTTAAACCAGAACGATCTTCCTCGATAAGGGGTAAAGAAATTTCTTCGTCTTTCAAGTTTCTGATTTGGCTGTAAAGCACCGGATCTAAATTCGTGAGCTCGAAACGAGTATCTCCAGTTTGTGGGTTAATCAATACCCCTCCGTTAAATTTAGTTTCTTTTTCGTCAGAAAAAAGCAAGGCAGCATCTGGAAAAATAATTTCTTCATTGATCAGGCGTTTTCTCAAGGTATCCAATTTCTTTTTGGCATCTTGCAATTGATTGGGTTCTATTTTTGGAGTGAGCAAAATATGACGTACATCCACCTCTTGACCACGGATTTTGTCAACCTTTAGAATGTGCCACCCAAAACCGGATTTAAAGGGCTCTGAAATTTCTCCTTCTTCAAGGCTAAAAGCCTCATCTCGAAACTCTTTTACCATACGTGGACGTTTTCTGTGTAGTGTGTATTTCCCACCAGTAGATCTGGAACCAGGGTCTTGAGAATACAAGATCGCTTTTGAGGCAAAGCTAGATCCCCGTTCTAAAATATCCTCTCTAAAGGTCTTCAGTTGATTCGTAATACGATTTTGCTCGGCCTCACTTACTTCGGGTTCAATAACAATTTGGGAGATTTCCAACTCAGTCCCAAAAGTGGGGAGTTCGTTTTTGGGAATGGATTCAAAAAACAAACGCACTTCTTCTGGTGTGACTTCTACATCTTCAACAATCTTTGCCTGCATCATGGAAGATAATTTTTGAATTCTGTTTATTTCAAAAATTTCTTGACGAAAACTCGATTCATCACTTTTATTGTAAAATTCTAAAACCTTCTCTATGGATCCCAACTGTTGGGTAAAATTGTCGATAATCTGGTCTACTGTACTGTAAATTTCTTCAACGCTAATTTCTAAACTGTCCTGAACCGCATGATGCGCATAGAGTTTGTCTTCCATTAATTTCCCCAACAGTTGACATCTTGAAATGCCCTGTGTAGAAATTCCTTGGGATTTCATTTCAATTAATGTTTTGTCGATATCGGATTCTAAAATCACATAGTCACCCACTACCGAAGAAACACCATCTACTTTAATCCTGCTGGCCAACTGATCGTCTTGTGCCCAAAGCGGACTAAAGGAAAAACTAAGAAGTAAAATAAAACTAGTAAATTTCAAAAGTCTTGGATTGCAATGCATCTTGTAAAATCTCTTTTTCAAATTGTTTGGTAAATTTTAATTTTCGTTGATTCCGTATCATGTTTTTTATCGTGGATTCTAGTACTTCTCTTGGAGCGAGTTCTCCCTTTTCCAGATAATCTTTAACAAAAAACAAATATACCCCCAATGTGTCTTCAATTTTAAAGAATTGTGATTTTTTTATATAATTCCTGTAATTCTCCTGATTTAAAAATTGAACACTAGAGGTCAAATTACTTCGTTTGATCCACAAACTATCAGAAAGAATGTAACTGCTGTATTGGAAGGACAGCGAGTCCAAAAAAAATCGATCTGATTTATTAAAACGTTGAAAACTTCTTTGAATTTCATTTTGGTCTACGTTGTCGGGGGGCAAGTGGATATACCGGACTTGATACAGTGGTGCTTTCAGTTTAAAAACCTCTTTGTTGTTTTGTAAAAAGGAATCTATCTCTTTAGTGGAGACCAGGGTATCGATACTTTTATTGGCTAAAGATTTTCGATAGGTATTGGCGTAAAGATCGGTCTTGTATGCCGCTATGAGTTGTTCCAGTTTCTTGATTTCAGAGGTGGGTAAATTGACTTGGGCTTGTCCTATTAAAATTTTTTCGCGTGCCCAAGAATCAATAAATGCCCTGGATTTTAAAATACTATCCGATTCGTTTTCAAAAAAGTTAAATTCCGCTATTAAATCGTCGCGATAGAGATAATCAGTTCCTACACGCGCCAACACTTCATCATTTTCAGGACCCCATTGCGTACACCCATATACAAAAGGTAAAAAGGCAACAGAAAACGTCAAAAATCGATAGCTCTTTAGAACGATGTTTTTACTTTTTATTGTGTGTTTGTTAATAATTCGAAGCAAATTTCTTAATAAATTATTTAATTGTTTGATTTTGTGCACGTTAAATTGTTGAAAATATTTTAATAACTCTTAAATTATTCTTAATTTGCGAAAGATTTGAACCTGTTGATTAAAAAACTACTTCTTTTTGTTTTACTATTTAATGTTGCTGCTCTACAGGCATCCACTATTTCATTTTCTAAAACTACGACAATCAAAAAAGCAACGCAAGTTGAAAAAAATGTATTTTTCAATGATGGGGTACTCTACTTAAAAGGTTTTGAAGGACCAGGTATCATTGAAATATATTCGATTATCGGAAATAAAATTACTGAAACACTAAGCCAAGAGCTCAACTCTTTCCAGTTTCCTTTTTCATTAGAACTAGGAAATATGTATATCATCCGAATACTTTTCCAAGGAAAAGTAGCCACATTTAAAGTGGTGGCTAGCTAAAAATCAACTAGGACTATAATTGGGTGCTTCTTTTGTAACGCTTATGTTATGAGGATGACTTTCACGCATACCTGCCGAGGTGATTGTAATAAACTGTCCTTTGGTTTTTAAGTCTTCAATACTCGTAGCACCACAATATCCCATACCGGCTCGCAACCCCCCAATAAACTGATGTATGCTTTCATTTAAGTCTCCTTTGAATGGAACTCTACCTACAATACCCTCAGGTACAAGCTTTTTTATATCGTCTTCCACATCTTGGAAATACCGATCCTTACTGCCCATTTTCATCGCTTCTACAGACCCCATCCCTCGATAGGTTTTGTATTTACGTCCTTCATAGATTACCGTTTCCCCTGGGGATTCTCGGGTTCCCGCCAAGAGTGATCCCAACATGACTGAATCTGCTCCAGCAGCGATAGCTTTAGGAATATCGCCGGTGTAACGAATTCCACCATCTGCAATAAGAGGAACGTCTGTTCCCTCAAGAGCTTTGCGAACTTCAATAATGGCAGAGAGTTGCGGATAGCCCACCCCAGCGATTACACGGGTAGTACATATGGACCCAGGGCCTATTCCCACCTTGACAGCATCTGCGCCGAGTGATACAAGATATTTAGCCGCAGCGGTAGTCGCAATATTTCCAACTACTACATCCAGTTCAGTAAACTGCTTTTTAACTTTTTTAACAACCTCTCCTACTCCTTTGCTATGTCCGTGTGCAGTATCAATGACAATGGCGTCGACCCCGGCTTGATGAAGGGCATCCACACGATCCAAGACATCCCCAGTAACACCCACGGCGGCAGCTACGCGTAGCCGGCCATATTCATCTTTATTGGCATGAGGTTTTTTGGTATGCTTTGTTATATCACGAAAAGTAATGAGTCCAACAAGAGTGTTATCATCCGCAACAACGGGTAATTTTTCAATTTTGTGATTTTGTAGTATTTTTTCCGCGTCTTGTAAGGAAGTTCCCGCTTTTACCGTAATCAGATTGGTATGTGTCATGATCTCTTTCAAAGAACGGTTGTTGTTTTTTTCAAAACGCAAATCCCGGTTGGTCACTATTCCGATTAGCTTTTTATCTCCGTCCACAATTGGAATTCCCCCAATTCTATATTGTTTCATATTGGAATTGGCATCGGCTACTAAAGCTGTTTCTGGAAGGGTAACCGGATCAAGGATCATTCCCGACTCAGACCGTTTGACTTGGCGAACTTTATCTGCTTGTTCTTCTATGGTCATGTTTTTATGCAACACGCCAATTCCCCCTTCGCGTGCCATAGCTATTGCCATTTTACTTTCCGTAACGGTATCCATAGCTGCGGATATCATAGGAATGTTTAAAGGAATATTTCTACTAAAACGGGATTGGATCGAGACTTCTCTAGGAAGTACTTCTGAATAGGCAGGTACCAAGAGTACATCGTCGTAGGTAAGGCCTTGTCCAAAAAATTTATCTGGAGTCATAAGCAACTAATATCTAATTAATTGCATGCAAATATAAGGATTTTTAAAACCCTTACAGCACCTTTTCGTTAAAATCGTACTCGAGGGATTTAAGGCTTATAACTGTATTTCAATTCCAGCATAGATACCAAAGGGGTGGCCTGGACGGAATCCTGCAGGTACTCTTGCCACAGCATACTCATTGTTAAAGAGATTAATTGCGTTGGCAGTAAGATTGACTTGGGGAGTTATGGGATATTTGACAGACAGGTCAACTACGAGGTTGCCCGGTATGGGAAAGATATTTCCAGTTCCGTTGTTAGAAGCTTGGGTTTCAAAGGCCCCGTTGTATCTCAAGTTGAAATTCATTTCAAAGTCTTTGTGAATCAAACTAGTTCCCACATTCAATTGATGCTGGGGAATGTAGGGAACTCGGTCGCCCGTACTGACCTCTCCCCAAATGCCTTGGGTACTTCCAAAGTCACTTTTAAAAATTGCATTGGTAAGGGTATAAGACATTGAGAGGGGAATTTGAACTTTAGCTTTAACATTTAGGAGGTTGTAGTTTAATAAAAACTCAAAACCACTTACATCCACTGCTCCTGCGTTAAACTGATCCAGTGATCCTGTACCACCGCTGGCTGCTAAGTCAGAACCCAAAAGATTGGAATAGTTATTAAAATATCCAATCCATTCACCGCGTAACCGACCGAAATGAAAGCGCGTTCCTAATTCGTAATTTACACTTTCCTCTGCACGTTCCCCCGGGGCACTTCCCGGAGGTGAAAATCCTTTGTGAATCCCACCAAAAACAGAAAAGTTGACCGGTAGGTTGTAGTTAAAACCTATTCCAGGAATAAACGCATTGATTTTATTTTCTCTTGTACTCAATGAGTTCCCATTTCGATTGGGATCAGATTTGCCATAATCCTTTCTACGGAGTACTAATTTTTCAAATCGGATTCCAGGGGTCAGTGTTAGCGCATTTCTTTTGTATTTATATAATACATAGGCGGCTACTGCACGAGCACTCGAGATTCGATTTCCTTGAGCACCCTCAGGACCCTTTGTGACCACGGTCATTGCTCCTGCATTGATACTGTATCCATCTTCCCACTGAAACCGATCTTCCTCATCGTAATGAAGGCGTCCCCCAATTTCAATATCGTGAAAGAAGCCTTGTGCATCGTACCAGTGGTAGTCAAACTTGGTTTGAATACCTCGAGCTGTATAAACTCGGTTGTTGGCTTTGATTAAAAGAGAAGCTTCCTGGGCGGTATCCTGTTCTCCTTTTAAAATCGAAAAATGATTCGGAAAGCTCAAGGGATCATCTACAACAGAAGCTAAGCTTCGTTTTTCACCATCAAAAACCACATCATCTAGTTTGTACCAATTTCTTGAGAAATTATTTTGATAGGCATTGGTTATGATTTTAGTTTGGTCGGAGAAATCTATTACGTGGGTGAGCATGAATTGAGACTGTTCTGCATTCATTTGGTCCTCTTGAGAGGCTTTGTATCGCAGGAAGGGGGTGGCTTCAAAGTCAGTTTTAGAGAGCCCCAAATAGGTTTCATTTGATCGTTCATTGTAAAAATGATATTTCAATTCAATATACTGGGGTACTGCAGCCTGCTTGCTAGAAGAGTATCTAAGCTTCCCCATAAAATCAGAACTATCAAAGCCTGTATTCTCCTCATTCAACTCTTTAAACCCATTGGATTTGTTGTTTTGATATTCTACTAAGTAACCGATCCGCTCTGAGGATTGGCCCACCGAAGCATAAACTTGACCCGTACTAAAACTTCCATAACGAGAACGCAAACCTATTTTTAGGGAGTCAGGAATGGAGGTAGAAACCATATTGATTGCCCCACCTGTAGTAAATGGACCGTATTGTATTTGACTGCTTCCTTTTAAAATTTCTACGGCTTCCATACGCGCAATAGAAGGAAAATAATAAGCCGCTGGAGCGCTGTATGGAGCTGGAGCGATAAGAACACCATCTTCCATCAGCGTGATCTTGGAACTGCGTTGAGGAGAAGTCCCTCGAAGTGAAATATTAGGTCGTAAACCAAAACCATCCTCTTCGTATAAGGTTACCCCAGGAACCGACTGTAACGCCCTGTTGATATCCGTATTACCAAACTTATTCAAGTCGACTATAGATAAAAAATAGGCAGCTCCTGTGCGATTTTGAGCCACGTATTTGTTTCCTAAAATCGTATTAGCTTTAAGGATGATTTCATCTAATTGCTGAATACTATCTAAAATTTTTTCTTGACTATGTAGAGCAGATGTACATGTGATACAACAAACTAGAATTTGAAAAAATTTGCCTTTTCGGAACATTTATTTTTATTTAGACTAATTATAAATAATACGCAAATTTAAAATGTAAAAATCAATTGTACAAGTTTATTTAGATTTATTTTAAATAAAAATAGTGTGGTTGTGGTTGTACGCACTTTCAAAAGCCAATACGTCAAAATTTTTGGGGAGCATGTTGTAAGTTGTTAGGTAAGAAATAAGCTTTTCGGTGGGCATGTTTCCAATGAGTTGATCCTGTGCCATTGGACAGCCTCCCCTACCCTTTACGGTACCATCAAAACGATGGCAGCCTGCAAGAAAGGCAGCATTCACTTTTTCAAACCACTGTTTAGGATGGGTATGGAAATGAGCACCAAATTCATAATTGGGATACTGTGCAATGAGTTGCGTAAACAACAATTCAATATCAGCTATTCGAGCAGTACCCACCGTGTCTGAGAGTGAAAATAGTTGAACCCCCATCGCTGCCAGTTGCTCCACCCATTGTAAAATAATCTCAGTAGTCCAGGGGTCGCCATAGGGATTTCCAAACCCCATAGAGAGATACACTACTAGTTCTTTCTCATGTTTTTGTGCCAGTGCTCCAATGCGCTCTAAAATTGGTATGGATTCTTTTATGGTCTTTCCCGTATTGCGTACCTGAAAGTTTTCAGAAATGGAGAAAGGATAGCCTAGGTAGTGTATGTTTTCGAACGATACAGCTGCTTTTGCTCCTCGTTCGTTGGCGACAATGGTCAATAATTTTGTTTTTGTTTCGGAGCAATCCAAGCCTTTGATGACTTCAGCCGTATCTGCCATTTGAGGGACGGCTTTGGGAGAAACAAAACTTCCACAATCCAAGGTGTGAAAACCCACTTTGAGTAAAGCTTGATAATAGGCGATTTTGTCTTTTGTAGGCACCCAAGTAGGATATCCTTGAAGGGCATCTCTAGGGCATTCAACAAGTGTGATAGACTCTTTCATCTGCTACTATTTATTGTATTTATAAAGGTCATGCATTGCCATTGCTGCGCAACCGAATGGACTATCCAAATTATCATTTTGATTTTTGACTCTAAATAGTAATTGATGTATCATTCAGGGATAAATTAGTAAAAGTGCAATCACCAGTAAAACAGCAGCTTGAACCTTATTCCAAAGGGATTGACTTCCAAAATTCTGAACGCGTTGCCCAAGAAAACCTACTAAAATGGCGCTTGCTGTAAATACCACTAGTGCTTGAACAAAAAAGATTCCTCCCAAAATTAAAAATTGTAGGGTATATGACAAAGCCTCAGAAAATAAAAATCCTGGGAAAAAACTAATGAAAAACAAACTCACCTTAGGGTTGATCAAGTTCATTATAAAGCCTGTAAAATAAAGTCGTTCAACACCTTGTTTTTTTGAATTGGATTTCAGGCCATTTTGAGAACTTTTCCACACTCCATAGGCAATGAAAAGTAAATACAAAGCACCGAGTAATTCCAGGGCTCGAACTCCCTCTGGAAGTCGTTCCAAAAAAGTCCCTACACCCAAAACAAGAAGTGCCGTATGGAGGATTAATCCCGAACAAAGTCCCAAACCCACCAGCACTCCTTTCTTCCAACCACGAGCCAAACTAGTACTGACAACAAAGAGTAAATCAGGACCCGGTAGTAGTGTTAATGTTAACGAAGAAATCAAAAAAAGAAAAAGCGTATTTTGCTCCATTCGAGATAATTTTATGAATATATTTGTGCCATAATATAATGCTTTTTGAAGATGACCGAACTACTGGAAGAAGAACTCTTGCCCCTTAGAGAGAAATTAAAACACCACCCTGTTTACAAATCCATTGACCGCCTAGAAGACATCCAATCCTTTATGGAACAACACGTTTTTGCCGTGTGGGATTTTATGTCGTTACTCAAACAACTTCAAAACCTTTTGAGTTGCAATGCGATTCCGTGGCGTCCATCGGGCTATCCGAAAGCTTCTCGATTGATTAACGAAATCGTTTGGGGAGAAGAATCTGATATCAATCGCAAAGGAGAACCTATGAGTCACTTTGAAATGTATTTGGAGGCTATGCGATCTCTTAACGCGAGCACACATCAAATCGATCAACTTATTTTTGAACTCAATTCAGGAAAAACTATTTCTGAAATCCTAGAAACGACCTCCTACCCTCCTTATATCAAAAACTTTTTAAAATTTACATTTGAAGTTGTAGATTCAGAGCAAGCCCACATTATTGCTGCAGTTTTCACCTTTGGAAGAGAGGACTTGATCCCAGATATGTTTATAGAAATCATCAAAAATTTAAAAAATCCTGAAGGAGTTGATCTCTCGGATCTGATTTATTATTTTGAACGCCATATTGAAGTAGATTCTGGGGAACACGGGCCTATGGCCTTGGAGATGATTCAACAACTGTGTGGGACGGATACTGAAAAATGGGAATCGGCATTGCGCTACTCGAAACAAGCACTTGAATTGCGTATCGAATTGTGGGACGGCATCCTAGCTACTTCAAAAAATAAAACCCCTATTTTTTCAATACAATAGCTGGAATTAATATCTTTCACGAAAAATACAAATCGTGAAACAACTAACTTTACTTTTTTCATTCGCCTTCGTCACACTTGGCTATTCACAATTGAAAACGGGGGCTACTGAATACGCAAAAACCATTACTGCAAAGGAATTAAAAGAACACCTATACGTGTATGCTTCCGACTATTTTCAAGGAAGAGAAACAGGAACGATTGGCCAAAAAAGAGCGGTTGATTTCTTACAAAACTTCTATAGAACTAGTGGGATTCCGGCTGCAAACGGGACTCAAGACTATTTGCAACCCATGGAACTCACCATCAAAGGAAATAAAGTACAAACCGAAAATGTCGCTGCCCTAATCAAAGGGAGTGACTATCCCGATCAATATATCGTAATTTCTTCTCACCTGGATCATGTAGGTGTAAATGAAAAAGGGGAAATCCACAACGGAGCTGATGATGACGGTTCAGGAACAGTAGCTTTATTAGAAATTGCGGAGGCTTTTAAACAAGCTGCTGAAGAAGGAAATGGCCCAAAAAGAAGCTTGGTTTTTCTTCACGTTACTGGAGAAGAAAAAGGCCTTCTAGGCTCTGAATATTACACAGAAAATCCGCTTTACCTCCTGGAAAACACTTTGGCAAACTTAAATGTGGACATGATTGGAAGAATCAATCCCAAAAGAGCTACTAAGGACCCAAATTATATCTACCTGATCGGGTCCGATAAATTAAGTCAAGAACTACACGATATTTCTGAAGCGACAAATAAAAAATATACTCAGCTTGAATTGGATTATACCTACAATGATGAAAATGATCCCAACCGATTTTATTACCGAAGTGATCATTACAACTTTGCAAAAAATAATATTCCCGTGATTTTTTACTTCAGTGGTACACATGAAGATTATCACAGACCAGGAGATACTCCAGATAAAATCCTTTATCCCACCTTAGAAAAAAGAACCAAACTTATATTCCATACCGCATGGGAACTGGCAAATCGGAAAAAACAAATCCAACTAACTAAATAAAAACAATATGAAAAACTTGGGCTTAGGGTATTATATTTTTTTCACTATAATCTTATTTTCAACAATTTCTTTTGCACAAGAACAAGAGCAAGAACAAATGCTAATCCTTGAGGACAGCATCCAAGTCAACCATTTTAATCTCGGAGTTAAATTAGGAATTCCAAATCTAATAGGCGGTTCAGCTGAGATTGTACTCCCTGTTTTTGGAAACCGTATTGCTCCTTTTATCGATTACAGTGGATTTAATCTAGATACGGACGAGTTAGAGAATGAATTTGCTTATCTCGAGTATGGAGCAAATATTTATTTCAACCAAAAGGGAAATGGTTTTTTTATAGGGCTAGGTAGAGCCCAGTTTGATACAGATCTTACTTTTTACGATTTAGATTTTAGTGACGGGCAGCAATCTATTACTGGAGATGCTTCTACAGCGTTTAATTTTAACACCACCAACCTAAAATTGGGAATCAAAACAGGCGGAACAATTTACTTTCGTTTTGAAGTGGGTTACGGCTTTGGAGACATCCCAGACACGATTGACTTTACCGCAACGGCAGATGGTATCACCGAAAGTTTTTCAGAAGAACTGCCTCCTATCCCTGGGTTAAGTTCGGGAGGAATTTTAATCGGAACTGTTGGTTTTGGTGTTTCTTTTTAAGCAAAATTCCGAATTAACTTTTTTTAACACTCATTTAATCCTGAGTTTTTTTTTAGCTGATTCAGCAAGTGTATCTTTGTACAAATTGCTATGTATTTAAATTCAGGTCAACACAAGAATCAAGTTGGGCTGCGACGGAACTTTCCTTTAGCCCTGATTTTTATCTTTTTCTGTTCCCTGGCTTTTAGCCAGCGGAACGTCATAATTAGTGGCTACGTTTCCGATTTGGAAAGCGACGAGAGCCTGATTGGGGTCAGTGTGCTCCTTCAAGAGCTAAACACTGGAACCATCACCAATGAATACGGTTTTTTCTCGCTTACCCTACCCGCAGGGGTATATACAGTTCAAATTCGCTATTTGGGCTTTGAAACCCTCACACGCGAGCTTTCTCTCAACGAAGATGTGAATGAAAATTTTGAGTTAACTCCACAAGCAGAAGTATTAGATGAAGTCATTGTAGAGGAAAACATTGAACTACTCAATGTGAGGAATCCTCAAATGAGTGTCAATAAGCTCGCGATCAATACGATCAAAAAAATTCCTGCTGTACTTGGCGAGGTGGATGTGATCAAGTCCATTACCCTGCTTCCCGGTGTCACCAATGCTGGGGAAGGAGCATCCGGGTTTAATGTCCGAGGGGGAGCTGCAGACCAAAACCTGATCTTATTGGATGAAGCTATTCTCTTCAATTCCTCTCACCTTTTCGGCTTTTTTTCAGTCTTTAATCCGGATGCTATCAAAGACATCCAGCTTTACAAAGGCGGAATTCCAGCTTCCTATGGAGGTCGTGCTTCATCGGTATTAAATATTTATCAAAAAGAAGGGAACCGTAAAAAGTTTGAAAGTCAAGGTGGTATTGGTTTGATTTCCAGCAGATTGCTTTTAGAAGGACCTCTAAAGAAAGAAAAGAGTTCTTTTTTAATAGGAGGACGCAGTAGTTATGCCCATTTGTTTTTACCCCTTATCGAGTCCGTAGATAACAACAAAGCCTATTTCTACGACCTCAATACCAAATTGAGCTACACATTAAATGACAGGAATACAGTTTACCTGTCGGGATATTTCGGAAGGGATGTTTTTGACATTAACAATTTATTTGACCTCGCCTACGGAAACTCAGTAGCAAACTTTAGATGGAATCATTTATTTTCAAATAAACTTTTTTCCAATCTTTCTCTTATTTATTCGGATTATGACTACACCCTAGATTTTGGCTTAGCTGAATTTGATTGGAATTTAGGAATTACCAATTTTAATTTTAAATACGATTTTAAACACTATTTAAATGATAAAACAAAATTGGAGTACGGACTCAATGGGATTTACTACAAATTTAACCCAGGGTTCATTCAACCTACCGCTGAAAACTCTCCCGTTCAAGCGCGGAAATTAGAAAATAAATTTGCCTTTGAAAATGCTGTATATGCGGGCGTAAGTTATCAACTCTCCTCGAAGATAAACCTGCAGGCAGGACTACGTCTAAGTAACTTTTTACGACTCGGTCAAAAAATGAATACCTATGCAAACGACAACCCTTTGTTGTATATTGAATCTTCTCAAATTTATGAAGAAGCCCAACCGACAGGAAGCGTGACGTACTCTAAGGGAGAGGTAATCAAATCTTTTACCTATCCCGAACCCCGATTTTCAATGGCTTATCAGTTGGATTCGGATCAATCCTTTAAGTTAAGCTTCAATCGGATGGCACAATACCTCCATTTAATTTCAAATACGAACTCTCCTACCCCGATCGATGTGTGGGCCCCAAGTGGAAAATATATCGATCCTCAACTTTTGGATCAAGTCGCTGTGGGTTATTTCAAGATTTTTGACAACAATCGTTACAATCTAGAAGTAGAAGCGTTTTACAAGACCATTCAAAATCGATTGGACTACATCGACGGAGCGGAACTCATTGCCAATGATGCCATAGAACAAATTTTGCTAACGGGACAGGCTCGAGCAGGAGGTTTAGAAGTTTTATTTAGAAAAAATGAAGGTAAGCTGACGGGTTGGATTGCCTACACGCTGTCGCGTTCAGAACAACAAACCCCGGGAAGAACCTCTTCTGAGGTAGGAATCAACTATGGAAACTGGTATGCTACTCCTTACGATAAAACCCATGATATATCAATTACGACCAATTACGATCTGAATAAGCGATGGAATTTGAATGCTAATTTTATCTATCAGACGGGGCAGCCCATCACCTATCCCAATGCGCAATATCAATTCTCTGGTTTTTCAATCCCTAATTTTGAATCGAGAAATAGCAGTAGGCTTCCGGCCTATCACCGCCTTGATGTTTCGGCAGTCTATTCTCCCAAAAAACGATCGGGAGAATGGGTTTTTGGTATTTATAATTTCTACAATCGAAAAAATGCAGCCTCAATTCGATTTCAAGAAAATTTAGAAACAGGAAGGAATGAGGCTTTGCGTTTGACTATTTTTGGAATCATCCCATCTGTAACATACAACTTTAAATTTTAGTCGTGAAAAAAAATCTTTTCTTCATTTTCGGCTTATTTCTACTCACTCACTGTGAAGATCCAATTGCTCTTGAGCTAAATGATACAGAGGAACGATTGGTGGTGGAGGCCTATATCAACTGGATTAAAGAAACCCATACCTCAGAGCAAGAAGTTATCTTATCGTTGTCCAGCCCCTATTTTGGTACTTCGTATAAAACTGCGAGTGGTGCCACAGTTACTATAGAAGATGATGCCGGTCAGCTTTATACTTTTATTGAAGAAGAAAAAACAGGACGCTATTTGACGCGAGATACTCTGCCCTATGAACTGAATAGAGCATACACTTTACACATTGAGTACAAAGGGGAGCACTATTCGGGAACTGAATCCTTAAAAGCTGTCAGTACGCTAAACCGAATTGATCAAGAAACGATAGATCTTTTTGGGCAAGAAGCGATTCAATTGGAAGCCCGTGCAGTTGATCCTATAACCGAACGGAATTTTAGCTTTTTCGAATTTACCAGTGAAGCACTAGAAGTTCCAGAATTCAATGTATATCGCGATGATTTTAATAATGGAGGGGAATACTATGGTTTTCTCTTGGATCAAAATTTAAAGGAAGGAGATCAGGTACGCGTCCGCCAATACGGTTTATCAAATATCGGCTACAATTATTGGTACTTGTTAATCTTACAAAACACCCAACAAGGAGGTCCTTTCCAAACTACACCAGTAAATCTATTGGGAAATCTGACGCATGAAAGTAACCCAGAACGCAATCCCTTAGGATATTTCCGTCTTTCTGAAGTCTCTGAAATCAACTATACCATTAACTAGTCAGTTCACTAAAACACAATTGATCGCAACTTCATTAGAATCGGCAAGGAATCGTTTTTAAGGACAAAAAAACCGCCACAAGAAATGACGGTTTAAAAAAAACAAATTGGTTTATGAAAAGCAACCAAAAAAGAAAGTTTCATGTTTGCATTTTAAAAGTAAACTTTTTTTTGGGTTTATAAAAATATTTAATCTTTTAATTAAAAAAATAGTGAATATTTATTTTTAAACATTTTTTATTGATTTTTAGGTATGTATTTCAAAGATAAAACTACAATTTGTTAATGCTGTGATTTGTAAAAGAATACTTTTTAAAGATTCAAAACGAATACTCCTTCACCAGAAGTCATAAAAAAGTATTCTATTCTGTAGATCAACTATTTTTCGAATAATTCTTTTCTTCTGTTACTATTCATTCCTTCAATTTAGCAGATAAAAAGAAAAAATTACTTTCAGAAACGTTAAATTCTTATGGGTACGCTAGCTGTTACTTTTCGATTTCTCTTGCTTTAGAAAGCGCGCTGGCGATCAACCCCGCAGGAACGGTAACTATACCAAGACCAATCATCAACACGAAAAAAGTGAAAATTCTTCCACCAACTGTTATTGGGTATACATCTCCGTATCCCACCGAAGTAAGTGTTACAATTGCCCACCATGCACTGTGAAAAATAGACTTAAACGTTTCCGGCTGGGCTTCGTTTTCAAAGTAATAGATCCCTGCAGAGGTAATGAAAATCAAGATTAAAGAACATGCAAAAAACAATACAAATTCTTCTTTAACAATCTTAAATGCTGCGCCAAACCTTTCGATGGCTTTGTTATACCGGATTACTTTCAGTGCTCTAAATATTCTTAGTATTCTAAACGCTCTTAAAAAGCGAAGGTCTAGAAAACCTACTAAATAAAAAGGGAGTATTGCGAGTATATCTATGATTCCGTAAAAACTTAAAATATAGGATAGTGGCTTTTTTGAAATCCATAAACGCAAGAGGTATTCAATTGAAAAAACTACCACACTAAATACTTCATAATATCCTAAGACTACCATTACATTCTCTGATAAACCTGGAAGTGTCTCTACTGAAAAACTGACAAGAGATAGAACGATTAGGAATTGAATAATATAGTCAAAAAAACGACCTTTTTTAGTACTATTGTCTTCTACTATTTTTCGCAGGTACTTTTTAACTTTCAAAACGACTATTGAATTTTAATATTTAGTGTAAGATACTAATTCTATCAAACTATTTTCAGATTGGTGCTCCCTACGAATCATAACCATGGAAAAATTAACTATTAAAAGAAATTATTTTTTTTTCTTTCAACCGCCTTAGAGTCAGATTGTGTTTTTTGTAAAAACGATTTCTTTTTCTCACATAAAGCAAATGTTTTGCAAGGTAATAAGCGGTGGTTCCTGAAGCCGCTATATTTCCATTGGAGCCAAAAATCAAAATATCATCATTAATATTTCTAAGCACTGCCCCTCCTACAAGGACTAGAGCGGAGACATTAAAATAACTTTTACTTAATTTAACTTTGGTGTCAAGCTTAATTTTTTGTTCAAACTCGAGTTGGGATAAGCTATCTAATTCGGCATTTAAACTTACACTCAGTAAAAAGATAATTAAAAGAGGTTTCATCTAAATCGATTTGTTTAAAACTCGTTTCACCCTACATTGCATTCACAGAATCAAATCTAAAGGGTCCCCTATAAGATGGGAACTCCCTAATAGGAAATACTTCAGTTAAAGGAAAATTAGTCTGAACTAAAGACTACTTTTTGGGTTTAATATAGGTAAAAATAGCTATACCAAACATTAAAATATCTGGAATAAAGTCAGTAATCCCAGCATTTGTTAATGGTGATGAGGCTAAGTTATAAAATCCAATAAATGCTGGAATATAAGCTATAATAAATGCTAGGAGGATGTTTTTTGCTGTTTTGATATCAGTTGAACGGGTTAAAAGCATCAATAATCCAACCATAAAGAACATTGGAGCTACTGCAATTTGAAATAATTCCAAGGCCTCTTTTGCATCATCCCCAACGTTAAACATCATATCTGTTAAGGTTTCAGAAAATAGAGGATAAGCTATCGCTTGGAGAATCATTATTACCCCAATAATTGTTAAAGAGAGTTTTGTTTTCATAGAATTGATTTATGATAAATACTACCTCTAAGATATAAAGGATAGCAGTTAATTACAAAAAAATCCTTTTAAACTATTTCGAGAGAAACTTGAATCACAACATTGATGGTTATGGATTTGAGTAGATTTAAGGGATGACTATTTTGGAAGTGCGTGTGCCGCGCTGACCACTGAACTAATTCTTAACTTGATTTTTTTATTCGAAAAACATCTTACCCTAAAATATTTTAAGCTTTTGAAAACGTAGTTCACTACTATACAATCTCGGTTTTACTTTATTACAATTGTGCATTCGCTAAGTCGGGTAATAACCAAAATAGAAATTCAAACAGAAATTTTTAAACTAGTTTGAATGTCTCCCTGGTTGATGCTTTCATTTAAGGTCATAAAAAAACACCTACCGCGATGGAGGTGCTTTTTTAATCCATCTTTAATGGATTGGTTTATGATTATTTCCAAATATAAATGATATAAAAACAAAACTTTGTACTTTTAGTCACAAGCAACGAATTATGTTAGACAGTATCTCACTACCCACTAAACTATCGAATGAAATTGAATCCACAGCAGACTTTTTAGAAGTCCCTTCTAATGCCAAAATCGTTTCTACAGGACAGCATATGAATTTTATTCCTTTTGTCAAAAAGGGATGTGTAAGAGTTTTTATTGAAAACAATGACATAGACAAGGAACAACTGTTATATTATGTTAACGGAGGTGAGACCTGCTTGATGTCAATGATTGCTAGTTTTGGAGATAAAAAAAGTAAGGTTTCTGCGATTACAGAAACCGATTGTGAAATAATTGCGGTACCAAACTCCAAGATTCGGGAGTGGCAAAAGACCTATGCGGAATGGAATGGTCTTATCATTGATTTATTTGTAAGGCGTTATCAGGAGTTGCTAGAAACCATCGACGCCTTGAGTTTTAAAAAAATAGACGAACGCTTGTATGATTATCTATACAAACAAGTCGATGAAGAAGGAAAGGTGGATATTAAAAAAACCCACCTTGATATTGCACGGGATTTAAGTACCTCTCGAGAGGTGATTACACGAGCATTAAAAAAATTGCAACTCGAAGGAAAAATTACAAAAAGCGCACCCAATATATTTCAGCTTAAACACTAGTGTGATTTAAGTCACATCACGTTTTTTTTATGTATATTTAAAATCAATTCACACAGAATTGGTTTATGGTTAAAAGCCTATTGACAATGTCGTAGGCTTTTTTTATACCTATATTTTACTTAGTCTGTACCACACTGTATGAATAGTGTGAAGTCTGTTAGATCAAAAAAAATAATTAAAGAATAAACCTTCAAAGAATTTAGCCCTATACACAAGAGCATGTCTACGGTTTGCCATGCATAAGTTTAAAAATTTAGAACTAGTAATTGAAGTCCCCAAAACTTCTTAGAACACTCTGATCAAGTCAAAGTGTAGGGCCCATAGAAAGCTATTTTCTCGATTGACCTTTTGGCAAGGCTAATAAGCCATTAAATGATTTTAAGAATTGTACTTTGGATATCATTGAACAGTATACATTCATTAATTTTTTTTCCAATGAGCAATTTTCCAATAGGGCTTTGGGGTGAAATACAATAAAATACTTTAGAATTGACCACACAAGAATCGGCAGCTATAGCAATGTAATAGTTTGCCTTGTCAGTAAAAATAAGAGATCCTAAACTGATACGATTTGAGGTTTTAAAATCTTTGATCGTCATAAGTTTTTGATGATTTACCTCAATTTCACGAATTTGATTGCCCAACTTTTCGCGTTCTAGTTGAATCATGGCTCTTCCCGTTTCATGCTTATCACCAGCTGAACTTTTTGTCTCAGACGTTAAGTCCTTTTGCAAGTTTTTTTTCTGCTGTTCTAATACCTCCATCTTTTTTTCGAGGAGGGTTTTACAATGACTAAAAAGTGTTTTTTTTATAAGAGAATCCTCAATCATCCCCAATTACCTATCAAATAACCTACTAAAAAAGCAATAAGAACAAGAACTCGCATCTCCACTCCTAAACTTTTTACAATTGAATCCATTCTACCTAAAACCCATTCTTTTATCTTATATAAATCCATATCACAAACATAAAAAATAGACGAAAATAAAATCAATAAATACAATGATAATAATATCAGAAACTACCCTACTTTGAAATAATATACTTTCAAAATAGAGATGTACGTTTAAAATGACAATGTACATTTCCAAAGTAGAATTGATTATATTGTTTGCATGAAAAAAAAATGGAGTACGCCTGGTCAGATTCTTTTTCAATTAATTCTAATTCTAGTTGTTTTACTTCTTTATAGGCTATATACTGGTGATTTTAAATTTTAACACCATTACCCTATCCCAAATTCTCTCTAATCTATCACTATCATTGTGCAAATCACAGATTCCCTTGCGATGATTTACTAGGACGCTGTTCGGGAAATTTATAGATGCATTTTGTTATAAATCCCGTTCTCTATATATTTAAGTCAACATAATCATAAATCAATTAAAATAAAAAATTTCTTAGTTCTCTATTTTACTATCTACTTTTGGATTTTCCCAAGAACTCGATTGGGATAAGCCCAATCATTTGATGTCATATTTAACATTGATAACGTTTATACTTCAGATGGAGTAAATTGGGAGGTTACCATTTCAGGTCAAGCAGGTCCTTACGCTATGGGCTATGGCTCGATAACATTCAAGAATTTCGCAATAGATCTACAACAAAGTGATTACAACGGTTATTTTTGGACACAAGTAGGAGATAAAACTTTTAAAGGATCAACTAATGGTCTTTGGAAGAAAGAAGAGAATTTACACTTACGCATTAGTAATGCAGAGAAGATTAAGTACAACAAAGTAGCAGACGATATTGGTTTATCACTTTCTGCTTTTGCACGATACAGTATGGCTAAAGCATCAAGACTGATTAAGAACGATGAGGATGAAATCGTATAGACAGAGACAAATAAGTAGAGGTATTAATTTATATAAACTAATGATATGTGGAATCAGAAACCAAGAGAAC